>ERZ894220.5-NODE-5-length-283628-cov-14.401_pt1 | contig 283628 bp, 270 predicted proteins | sample MGYA00380292_ERZ894220 | MGnify/ENA primary metagenome ERZ894220 (study PRJEB32331, sample SAMN06328446) | human gut metagenome | biome: human gut microbiome; feature: stool | host: Homo sapiens | collected 2014-12-05 ... | reverse complement strand
AGGAATTATGGGACTTTGAGCTCAATTCCTGTTGCTCTTAGTTTGACAATTCACTAGTTTTATTGCGGATCAGCAGATTTTTGCCGCCGTTTTCCAAGGGCTCGTATTTGGTTTCAAAAGCTTTGGTGTAGTCCACCAGTTTGTGCAGTTTGGAGAATCCGTAATTGCGGGAGTCAAAGTCAGCGTACAAGCGCCCCAGCATGACACCAACCTGAGAGAGAGGCATGTAGCCATCCTCATCGGAATCAAAGTCGATGATCTCTCTGATTTTTTCCACAATCATATCCAATGGGACAAAGGCGGCGGCCAATTCCTCGTCGTGGTGAGGTTCGGCAGGGGAAGCGGAAAGTTCCGGGTCTTTCTCTTTTTCACGGCCAGTCTCCACTTCCTTCTTGGTTTTGCTGCGGCCGGCCTTTTTGGACGGTTTGGGTGCGGCCTTTTTCTCCGGCTCTGCTTTGGAAACGGAATCGCTGTTTTTCATCCCCATCAGTACGTCCAGATATTTAAACGTATCACAGGCAGATTTGAAAGCGGTGGGAGTTTTGCTCTCGCCCATGCCGATTACAGACATCCGGCTTTCACGCAGCCGTGCGGCCAGTCGGGTAAAGTCTGAATCAGAGCTTACCAGACAGAACCCATCCACATTCCGGGCATACAAAATATCCATGGCGTCGATGATCATAGCGGAGTCGGAAGCGTTTTTTCCCTGGGTGTAGCTGAACTGCTGAATGGGGGTGAGGTTGTGCTCCAGCAGAACCTTTTTCCAGCTGGCCATATCCGGGGCTGTCCAGTCTCCGTAAATGCGTTTGTAAGCCGGTGTTCCGTACATGCTCACTTCGTCGATGATGGTTTTGATGTATTTGGGCGATACGTTTTCCGCGTCGATTAAAAGTGCGATGACTTTACTGTTTTCCATAATTCCTCTTTTCTTTTCGTTTGGCGTGTATGATATTTCTATTATACAAGATACGAAAGCGAAAGTACAATCCTGCTTGCGCTTTTGCAAAAAGCGCCATATAATGGTAGAAATGTCAATACGCCGGCGGATTTCGCGCCGGATATCAAAAGAGGGAATGGATTTATGACCGATTTTCTGATCAAACACTTTATTCGGAATTCAGAGAATACGCAGGATGTGGCCGTTCGAACGGCGTTTGGAAATTTGGCCGGAGCAGTGGGGATTGTGTGCAATGTTTTTCTGTGCGCCGCCAAACTTTTGGTGGGTACAATTTTCGGCAGTATTTCCATTACGGCCGACGCAGTAAACAACCTGTCCGATGCTTCTTCCAGCGTGATCACATTGCTGGGATTTAAACTTTCCAGCCGTCCGGCGGACGAAGAACATCCGTACGGTCATGCGCGAATTGAATATTTGGCAGGACTTTGCGTTTCGGTGATGATTCTGGTGATCGGCGTTGAGCTGGCACGCAGCAGTCTGGACAAAATTCTTCATCCTACACCGGTTGTTTTCAGTTGGCTGACGGTGTTTGTGCTGGCGCTTTCCATAGCGGTGAAATTGTGGATGGCGTTGTTCAACCGAAACATTGGTCGAAAAATAGGTTCTTCCACCTTGGAGGCCACCGCGGCGGACAGCCGCAACGATGTGATCAGCACCAGCGCTGTGTTGGTAGCGGCTTTGATTTCTCATTTTACCAGTCTGTCTCTGGACGGATGGATGGGACTTGCGGTGGCGGTGTTCATCTTTTTCAGCGGGCTGGGGGTTCTGAAGGAAACGCTCAATCCGCTGCTGGGCGAGGCGCCCAGCGAGGAAATGACCGAGTACATAGCCCGCAAGGTGCTCAGCTATGAAGGCGTGCTGGGTACACACGATCTGATGGTTCATGATTACGGCCCGGGCCGGTGTTTTGCCAGTGTGCACGTGGAAATGGATGCGAAAGAAGATGTGCTGAAAAGCCATGACATCATCGATAACATCGAGCGGGATTTTCATGAGCAGGACAACATTCATCTTGTTATTCATTACGATCCCATTGTCACTGGTGATGAAGCGGTGGGCTCCATGCGCACATGGATGCAGGAAAAAGTCAAGACGATTTCACCGCAGCTGTCCATTCACGATTTTCGCATGGTTCAAGGCCGGAGCCACACCAACCTGATTTTTGACGTGGTGGTGCCGCACAATTTTGAATGCTCCGATCAGGTGCTGCGGCAAAAGATTCAGCAGCTTGTTTCAGACGAAGAAACGCGCTATTATACGGTTGTAACCATTGACCACAGCTATGCGCCGTTTCACACGGACGGCGCGGGAATTTAAAAAGGGAGGAATTTGCACATGGAATTTCAAATTTCAAATCGTATGAAGGGCATGAAGCCATCCATCATCCGCGAGATTCTCAAGCAGATGAGCGATCCGGAGCTCATCAGCTTTGCAGGTGGAAATCCGGCGGCAGATTCCTTCCCGGCAACAGACATCGCGCGATTTTCGGCGGAGATGCTGGCGAATGATCCTGTGGGGGTGCTGCAGTATTCTGTAACCGAAGGAGTACCCGCGGCCAGACAGGCGGTGCGACAATTTGCAAACCGAAAAGAACAAATCGTCAAGGAGAATGACGATTTGATTCTCGTATCCGGCAGTCAGCAGATTTTGGATTTTGTCACCAAATGCCTATGCAACGAGGGCGATGTGGTGGCGGTGGAAAATCCCGCGTTTCTGGGGGCCTTTTTGTCGTTCCGCTGCTATGGCGCCAAACTGGTGGGCGTTTCCATGGAAGAGGACGGCGTGGATTTGAAAGAACTGGAAAAAGTATTTTCCGCCAATCCACGGCCCCGCTTTTTCTATTGCATTCCCAATTTTCAGAATCCCACCGGCCGCACCATGAGCGCAGAAAAACGTCGGGCGGTTTATGAGCTGAGCGTAAAGTACGGCGTTCCGGTATTGGAGGATGATCCCTATGGAGAACTGCGCATTTCGGGTCAGCCGGTGGCGTCCATTAAGAGCCTGGACACCACAGGAAATGTAATTTATGCTGCCAGCTTCTCCAAAATTATGTGTCCGGGGATGCGTCTTGCCTACTGTGTATGCGACAAAAATCTGATGAAAAGTCTGGTAATTGCAAAACAGGGAAGTGACGTGCATACCAATGTCTGGTCTCAGCGTGTGTGTGCAGCGTTGCTGACGCGCACGGATATGGATGCGCACATCCGTGAAATTCGGGAAATCTATCGGGAAAAAGCAGAGTGGATGATGCACCTGCTGGACGAGAAATGCCCGCAGATCCGTTACGTTCGACCGGAAGGCGGTATGTTCCTGTGGGGAACCCTGCCGGAGAACATCGACATGCAGATGTTTGTAAAGAAATGTCTGGAACGAAAACTGGCCGTGGTGCCGGGCAATGCCTTCCTGGTGGACGAGAGTCAGCCCTGCCAGAATTTCCGGATGAATTTTTCCACACCTACTAAGGAAAACATTGAAAAGGGCGTGGGGATTATGGCCGCTGTTTTGTCCGAGATGAGCTTATAAAAAAGTGCCGCAGAATTGTTTGATTCTGCGGCACTTTTTGCGGGAATATTTTCCAGAGAACGGTCCACACTCAAAGGCAGAACAGGAGTGTGTTGCAATGAAAAAAAGATTCTCCGCCAAATGGAAAATTTGGGAACTCTCTCTGGCGGGCGGCCTTTTGTTGGCGATTCTTCTGAGTTCTTTTTTGCCTTTTCAAAATGCGTGCAGTCAGGTGCGCAGCGACACGCTGCGTCTGCACATTCTGGCAAATTCCGATTCCGAGGAAGATCAGGCACTGAAGCTGGCGGTGCGCGATGCTATTTTGGAAACCCAGGCAGATTTGTTCGGTTCGGCTGCGTCCAAAGAGGAAGCAATGGAAACCGCACGCCAGCAGATGGAGAACATTCAAGCCGTGGCGCAGCAGACCGTGCGGGAAGCAGGTTATTCTTATCCGGTGACTGCCCGGCTGGAAAATCTCTATTTTGCCACGCGGGAATATGAGGATTTCACCCTTCCTGCGGGCCGGTATGACGCTGTGCGCATCGAGATTGGAGAACATCAGGGCCATAACTGGTTCTGTGTGTTGTTCCCGCCGCTCTGTGTTCCGGCCGCGGTGGATTCGGATGAATTTCCCCAATATTCCGATGAGGAAGAATGGGTGGTCAAGTCTCCGTATCAAATCAAGTTCGCCGCAGTTGAACTTTTGGAACAGCTAAAAGAGGAATTGCGCCAACCGTAAATGAAAAAAGAAAAAGATTTTCTGGAATTTTGTGTTAAGTTTTTGTCAATCTACTTGCAGTTCTCGCTTATTTGGGGTAAAATAGGAACAGACCTATGGGTAAATCAACGGCGCGGGGTGCGTCGGGCTTTGCCTAAATATAAGGAGGATGTATTCATTATGGCAGTTAAAGTTGCAATTAATGGTTTTGGCCGCATCGGCCGCCTGGCTTTCCGTCAGATGTTCGAGGCCGAGGGCTATGAGGTTGTTGCGATCAACGATCTGACCAGCCCCAAAATGCTGGCTCATCTGCTGAAGTATGATACTGCGCAGGGCAGCTTCGTGGGCAGAATCGGCGAAAATAAACACACCGTCGAATCCACCGAGGACTCCATCATTGTTGACGGCAAAGAGATCAAAATCTATGCGATTAAAGACGCCAAAGAGTGCCCCTGGGGCCAGCTGGGCATTGACGTAGTGCTGGAGTGCACCGGCTTCTACACCAGCAAAGAGAAATCCATGGCTCACATCGAGGCAGGCGCCAAGAAAGTTGTTATTTCCGCTCCGGCCGGCAACGACCTGAAGACCATCGTTTACAGCGTTAACGAGAAGACCCTGACCAAAGAGGATCAGGTTATCTCTGCTGCTTCCTGCACCACCAACTGCCTGGCTCCCATGGCTGATACTCTGAACAAGGCTTATCCTGTTGTTTCCGGTATCATGACCACGGTTCACGCTTACACCGGCGACCAGATGATCCTGGACGGCCCGCAGCGCAAAGGCGACCTGCGTCGTGCTCGCGCTGGTGCGCAGAACATCGTTCCCAACTCCACCGGTGCTGCCAAGGCGATCGGCCTGGTTATCCCCGAGCTGAACGGCAAACTGATCGGCTCTGCTCAGCGTGTGCCTGTTCCCACTGGCTCCACCACCATCCTGGTTGCGGTTGTCAAGGGCAAGGACGTTACGAAAGAGTCCATCAACGCTGCGATGAAGGCTGCTGCTTCCGAGAGCTTCGGCTACAATGAGGAGCAGATCGTTTCTTCTGACGTAATCGGCATGCGTTATGGTTCTTTGTTCGATGCGACTCAGACCATGGTCACCAAGATCGACGACGATACCTATCAGGTTCAGGTTGTTTCCTGGTACGACAACGAGAACTCCTACACTTCTCAGATGGTCCGCACCATCAAATACTTTGCCGAGCTGTAATTGATCGGTTACTTTGCATGATAAGCGCCCGGGTTTCTTTTATAGAAGCCCGGGCGCTTTTTGTGTTGACAAAATGTTGTTAAAGTTTTTGTAAAAAAGGAACTTTTTGGATTGATTGCTGTTTTTTAAAAGGGATGATTGACAAGCCATGGGGAATTCCATAGAATAGGGAAGGTATAGCTGAATGCAGATTTTCTGCTTTGCTGTGTGCAACGAGGCACGCCGTTCCTAAGGGGAAGGCGTGCTTTTTTACGGCCCGCTGCAATTCGCTGTATACGAACATTATGGAGGAATTATCTCATGAGCACATCTGAAAACACGCAGCCGATTGATCATGACTACTCATTGGAATGTGTGCCGCATTCCGCGCGCAAAACGTTTGTACCCATGTTCTTTATTATGCTGGGCTTTACCTTCTTTTCCGCCAGCATGAGCGTGGGGGCAAAACTGGGCAATGGCCTGGATCTTTCCGGCTTTATCTGGTCGATTCTGCTGGGCGGCATTCTGCTGGGTGCATATACCGGCGTGCTAGGTTACATTGGCAGTGAGACCGGTCTTTCTCTGGACATGCTGGCCCATCGCTCCTTCGGAAAGCTGGGTTCTTATCTTCCCTCTGCGTTGATCAGCTTCACGCAGATCGGTTGGTTCGGTGTAGGTATTGCCATGTTTGCGGTGCCTGCTGCGGAGTTGCTGAACATCAGTCCGGTGATTCTGGTTGCGGCGGCCGGCATCTGCATGACGGCTTCTGCCTATTGCGGCATCAAAGGTTTGGAGATCGTCAGTTATGTGTCGGTTCCGCTGATTGCTGTGCTGGGCATCTATTCCATGGTTACAGCTACGGTCGAAGGCGGCGGCCTGGAAGCTATCTTTAATCAGAATGCCGGTTCGCTGACCATTTTTGGCGGTATCGGCCTTGTCATCGGATCCTTTGTCAGCGGCGGCACTGCGACCCCCAACTTCACACGCTTTGCAAAAACCAATCGTGTGGCCGTGATTACTACGGTTGTTGCTTTCTTGCTGGGCAATACATTGATGTTTGCTTTCGGCGCCGTAGGTGGTGCCTTCACAGGCAAAGAGGACATTTTCTATGTTATGATTGCGCAGGGCCTCGCCATTCCGGCTCTGATCGTGCTGGGCGCCAATATTTGGACCACCAACGACAATGCTTTGTACACTTCCGGTCTGGGTCTTTCCAATATCACCAAGATTCGCAAACGCCCCATGGTTTTGATCGCCGGTGTGATCGGCACTGTAGCAGCGCTGTGGCTGTATAACAATTTTGTGGGCTGGTTGAATTTCCTGAATGCGACTCTGCCACCGGTGGGCGCGCTGATCGCACTGGATTTCTTCCTGCATCGGGCCGATTACGCGGAAGGCGTACCGGCAAAACGCAACTTCAACTGGGGTTCCATTGCAGGTGTCATCGTGGGCGCAGTTGTGGGCAATTATGTGACTTTCGGAATTGCCTCGATCAATGCCATGGTGGCAGCGTGTGTGTGCTATCTGCTTGCAGGTCTGTTCGAAAAGAAGTAAGATAAAGGCAGACAGGCCGCTGATAAAGAAAGGGGAATTGCCATGCTGCTGAAAAATCTGTACCTTGAAAATGCGCAGGAACTTTCGGATATTCGCATTCAAAACGGGAAGTTTGCCGAAATTGCGCCGAATCTTGCTCCGCAGGAAGGGGAAGAAGTGGTGGATTTGGGCGGAAAACTGGCCTTGCCGCCCTTCATTGAGTCTCACGTCCATCTGGATACCTGCCTGACGGCCGGTGATCCGGTGTGGAATATGTCCGGTACACTGTTTGAAGGAATCGAGTGCTGGGCGAAGCGTAAGGACAAATTGACAAAAGCAGATGTGCGTGAGCGTGTCAATCGCGTGGTCAGAATGCAGGCAGCCAACGGTGTTCAGCATGTGCGCACGCATGTGGACGTGACGGATCCAAAACTCACGGCCATGGAGGCAATGCTGGAACTGAAAGAGGACCTGAAGGATGTAATGGACATCCAGATTGTCGCGTTCCCGCAGGAAGGCATTCTCAGTTATCCCAATGGCAAGGAACTGATGGAAAATGCAGTGCGCATGGGCGCGGATGCGGTTGGAGCGATTCCGCATTTTGAGTTTACCCGTGAGTACAGCGTGGAGTCGATCAATTTTGCCATGAAGCTGGCGGAAAAATATGACCGGTTGGTAGATGTGCACTGTGACGAGATTGATGACGAAGCATCTCGCGGCTTGGAAACTTTGGCTGCCAGAGCTTATGAAATGCAGATGTTTGACCGGGTGACCGCCAGTCACACTACGGCCATGCACTCGTACAACAATGCCTATGTGCTGCGCCTGATGCGGCTGCTGAAGCTGTCTCGGATCAACTTTGTATCGAATCCCCTGGTCAATACACACCTTCAGGGACGTGTGGACACATATCCCAAGCGCCGGGGCATTACCCGTGTCAAGGAGTTGACCCAGGAGGGCTTGAATGTCTCTTTTGGTCATGACGATATTTTTGACCCGTGGTATCCTCTCGGCAACGGAAACCTGCGCGATGTAGTATTTATGGGCCTGCACGTGTGCCAGATGATGGGCTACGAAGAAATTATGAATTCCTACCGCTTCATCTCTACCAATGCAGCGCGTACTCTGCATTTGGGAGACCAGTACGGAATTCGCACGGGCAATCCCGCGGATTTGATTATTCTTGACGCCAAGAACTACTATGATGCGCTCAATTACAATTCTCCGGTTCTGCGCTCCTACAAGAGTGGACGCCTGATTGCACAGACGGAACCCGGCAGTAAAAGCGTTTTGTTTTAAAAGAAAAGCCGCTTCGTAACGAAGCGGCTTTTTTGGCGTTTAAAAGCGTTTTTCGGCTTGTTTCTCTATGCAGGAATTGTGAAAAATGATATACTAAATTTAAGAATGGCTTTTGGAAGGAGTGCGCTTTATGGCGCAGTGGAAACTGTTTGGAAAAACACTGGCGATCAGTGGGGTGGCAGTGCTGGGCACCACCGCCGTACTGGCATTGGCGGGCTATTTTTCATTGGCGCGCGGCGTGGGAATCGCTGTAGGGTATCTGGTCAGTGTTTTGGCTTTGTGGTTATTGTTCAAGGCGTGGGACAGTGCGCCGCATCTGTCTGCAGTGGGCGCTTTTTATGTTCTTCGCCTTTTGGTGGAGTTCGGCGCCGTGCTGCTGGCATTGCTGATCCCGGGGGCTGACCCCATCGGAGTACTGATTCCACAGTTGTTTGGTTTGCCGATTCTGGCAGTTTTAATGGCGATTCAAAAAGATGCGTGAAGGGAGCGAAATGCAGTGATCGAAAATCGCACAGTGGCCGCAATTATTGTGGCGGCGGGAAATTCTACCCGGATGGGGTTTGATAAATTATTGTACGATTTGGGTGGGCAAACGGTTTTGGAGAAAAGTTTGCGTGCGTTTGACCAGCACCCGGCCATTGATGAACTGATCGTGGTTGTGGGAGAAAACGCTGAAAAAGCAGAGCCGTTGCTGAAAACACTGCATAAGCCCGCCCGGCTGGTGCGCGGCGGTGCGACCCGTGCCTTGAGCGTGCAGAACGGACTGGCGGAAACCCGAGCTGATTTTGTGGCAGTGCATGACGCAGCACGCCCCTTTGTCAGCCAATCGGTCATCACTGCGGCGCTGAATGCGGCGTTCCGTATGGGCGCTGCTGCACCAGCGGTTCCCGTGAAGGATACGGTCAAGGTCATCGGTGCAGATGGAATGGTGAAATATACGCCGGACCGCAGCGGTTTGTATGCGGTACAGACGCCGCAATGTTTCCGCACCGAGCTGTACCGAAAGGCGCTGCGCGCGGTTTCGGGCGGAGAGGTGACCGATGATTGCTCTATTCTGGAGATGGCGGGCGTTCCGGTGCAGCTGACCCAGGGCGATTACGCCAACTATAAAATTACAACGCGGGAAGATTTGCCCGCCTACAGGGAGGAACGGCACATGCGCATTGGACACGGATACGACGTGCATCGGTTGACGGAGAACCGCCGGTTGATTTTGGGCGGTGTGGATATTCCTTATGAAAAAGGATTGTTGGGACATTCGGATGCGGATGTGCTGACCCATGCGGTGATGGATGCGCTTTTGGGGGCCGCAGCGCTTGGAGATATTGGCCACCTCTTTCCGGACAACGATTCGGCCTATGCGGGTGCGGACAGCATTGGCTTGCTGCGTCAGGTAAAAGAGGTCCTGACACGAGAAGGCTGGCGCGTGGAAAATTTGGACGCGACCATTCTGTGCCAGGCGCCGAAATTGGCACCGCATATTGCTGCCATGCGCGAGAATTTGGCGCAGGCGTTGGAGATGGATGTACAGGCTGTTTCCGTAAAAGCCACCACTGAGGAGAAACTGGGCTTCACAGGTGCAGGAGAGGGAATTGCGGCTCACTGTGTCTGCCTTTTGTCCCGTGCGGCAGAACGTTTGTGAAAAAATTTTTTCTGTACGGCGTTTTCTTATTATGTTATACTAATTAGTGGCTTATTTTTGAGAGAAGGACGGTGCCAGCATGGACTTGAAAAGCATATGGTACGATCTGTTCACCTTGTTTCATGTGAATGTTGGACTTTCAGATATTCTGGATATCGCGGTCGTCGCGTTTTTGGTATATGAAGTGATTCGGCTGATCAACCAGACGCATACGGCACAAATCGCAAAGGGAATTTTGGTTTTGATTTTTACCTTTGTGGTGGCCAAACTTGCAGATTTCCGCACATTGCAGTGGTTGATCAACAGCGTGATGAGTTTCGGACTGATTGCGCTGGTCATTGTGTTTCAGCCTGAACTGCGCCGTGCTCTGGAGCAAGTGGGCAGAACCAACTTCTTTGGAATGCAGCTGTTTCGCAGCAGGGTGAATCCGGCCGATTTGCGTGAAGTTTGGCAGAATGCAATCGTATCTGTGTGTGATGCTGCAGAGCAGATGTCTGATACAAGGACCGGTGCGCTGATGGTCTTGGAGCGGCGCACGAACCTGTCGGAGATTATCAAGACCGGTACGGTGTTGAATGCAGATATTACACCGGAAATTTTGGAAACAATCTTTTATGAAGGCACGGCGCTGCATGACGGCGCAGTAGTGGTGCGCGATGGCCGTATTGAAGCGGCCGGGTGTGTCCTTCCTCTTTCCAACAATCTGGAAATCGGAAAGGATATGGGAACGCGCCACCGGGCGGCGTTGGGCATGAGTGAGAACTCCGACGCGGTGGTGGTTGTGGTCAGTGAGGAAACCGGTATTATTTCCATGGCCAAAAACGGTGTTTTGATTCGCCGTTTGGACCGGCAGAACCTGTTTAATATGCTTCAGGGAGATATGGTGCCGCCGCCGGCTGAAGAAAAAAAGCAGCCTTTCTGGAGGAAAAAGCATGAAAGCTAAAAAGGGATATATTGAAAAACTGTTTTCCGACAAACGGTTTACCATTGTATTGTCCATTTTGATTGCAATCGGACTTTGGTTTGTGGTGCGCTCGATCATCAATCCCAACAGCATTACGACGATTCGCAATGTCAAGGTGAATTATGACTACAACTCTGCCGCTTATTTGAGTCAGGGACTGGACATTGTGGAAAAGGATACCGGAGATAAGAGCGTGACCATTTCCGGAGACGATAACCAGATTACAGGTGTGGAAGCGGAAGATATTTTGTTGTATCCCAATTATTCGCAGGTGAATGGCCCGGGTACTTACACGCTGAAGCTGGTGGCAACGCAAACGGATTCACTGCTGAACAGCCGTTCGTTTGATTTTAACGAAATCAGCCCCAGCGCGTATGTCCAAGTCACATTTGATAAGGTTTCCACCAAAAAGTTCCCCATTACGGTCAATGCAAGCGGTATTGACCCGGCAGACGGTTACTATGTGGATACGCCTGTGGCCTCCCCGGCGGAAGTCACTGTGCGCGGTCCGGAAAGTGTGGTCAACAGCATCGACAAGGTCATGGCCAATGTGACGCTGGATGAACAGCGGACGGAATCGGCCCTGACCACGGCACAGCTGGAGTTCCTGGACAAAGAGGGGAACCCCGTGGAGTCCGACTATTTGACCATGGATGTAAGCCAGGTGGAAGTGACCATTCCTGTTCTGAAAATTAAAGAAGTACCTTTGACGGTAGAGTATACGCATGTGCCCACTGGATACGATGTGGATGTGCTGAATCCGACTTTGTCACAGGAAACCATCCGCGTGGCGGGATCGGCTGAGCAGGTAGATGCTCTGGAGAGCATCAATGCCGGATACATCGATCTGGCCAAAATGCAGTTGGGTACCAGTGTGGATTTGAGCATTGAACTTCCGGAGGGACTGCGAAACATTGATTCGGTTCAGAAGGTAACGGTCAGCTTCAATACAATGGGCTTTACAACCAAGACCATTACAGTAAGTGAAATCCGTGTGGTTAATGCAGCCAGCGGCACCACGGTCACGCCGTCGGTGGCGCGCATCAACAATGTGACGCTGATCGGCCGCGAAGATGAACTGGAAGAGCTGAGCGAATCCAGTGTGGTGGCGCAGATTGACGCGTCCCCCACCAAAATCAGCGTGTCAAAAGGGCAGCAGAACATGGAGGTGGAGATCATCGTTCCTGGAACAGAGACGGTGTTCGCCACCGGCACTTATACCGTTTTGTGCGATATCAACACAGGAGCGTAACCCAATGCTGCTTGTAAAAGAAATTCGTTTGCCTTTGGAATGCGGGCAGTCGCAGGCTGTGGATGCAGCGCTGAAGCGTTTGCGGCTGCCGCGCAGTCAGGTGCTTCGCGGGGAGATTTACAAAATCTCGGTAGATGCCCGCCGCGGCAGACCCACGCTGGTGTATACCGTGGCGCTGGAACTGAGACAAAAGGGTGCAGAGCGCTCATTTGAGGGCTTTGCACCCTCTGTTTCGATTTTGCAGCGTCCAGCTTTTTCCCTGATACCGGGTGTGCACCCACTTGCTCATCCGCCGGTGGTGTGCGGCCTGGGGCCGGCGGGGCTTTTTGCTGCCTTGGTTTTGGCGCGGCAGGGATATCGTCCAATCGTTTTGGAGCGCGGCCCGGAGATGAATCGCCGCATGCAGCAGGTGGAACGGTTCAATGAAACCGGCGTGCTGGATGAAAACGCCAACATCCAATTTGGCGAGGGCGGCGCGGGGACGTTTTCCGATGGAAAGCTGACCACCCGTATTCATGATCCGCTGTGCGGTTTTGTGACGGATACCCTTTTGCAGCATGGTGCGCCGCAGGAGATTGCAGTGCGTCAGAAACCGCACATTGGAACAGATCGCCTTCGGGACATCATTGTGTCCATCCGGCAGGAAATCCTTTCTCTGGGTGGCCAGGTCTTTTTCGATACGCCACTGACAGGGCTGTGCGTGAAAAATGGAACGCTTGTTGGTGTGCAAACACCGAACGGTGATATTCCGTGTGAAGCGCTGGTGCTCGCGGTAGGACATTCGGCGCGCGATACATTTGAAATGCTTTCCAAGGCTGGTCTGGAATTGCGCGCAAAGCCTTTTTCTGTGGGCTTCCGGGCAGAACATCTGCAAAGCCGGATTGAAGAGAGCCTGTACCATGAAGCTGCGGGTCACCCGGCTCTTCCGCGAGGCGAGTATCAGCTTTCTCACCATGTGGGAAACCGCTGTGTTTATACCTTTTGTATGTGTCCCGGCGGCCAGGTGGTGGCAGCTGCCAGCGAAACCGATCGCGTTGTGACAAACGGAATGAGCTTTCACGCGCGCAGTGGGCGAAACGCAAATGCCGCTGTAGTGGTCAGCGTCAGCGATGCGGATTTCGGCGGAGATCCGCATAAAGCCATCGCTTTCCAGCGCGAGTTGGAGGCCAAAGCCTTTGGCGCCGGTGGCGGCGGCTATGCTGCTCCGGCGGAAAATGTGCGCAGTTTTCTGAATGGCGAAGGATCTTTGCGCATGACGGATGTGCAGGCTACGTATCCCCGAGGGGTGCGTGCAGCCGATCTCGGTGCGCTGCTTCCCAAGGAATTGGCGGATGCGCTCCGCACAGGGCTGAACGCTTTTGATCGTAAACTGCGTGGATATACTGCGCCAGAAGCTGTTTTGACGGGCCTGGAAACCCGCACATCCAGTCCGGTTCGGCTGATGCGTGACGAGCGGTTGGAATGCCCCGAATTGAGAGGGCTTTACCCCTGTGGCGAGGGTGCGGGATACGCGGGCGGAATTATGTCTGCGGCCGTTGACGGAGTTCGCGTCGCCCGGTCGATTGTGGAATACTACCGGCCGAGCCGGACCTGAGGTGGTGGAACATTATGTCGGATAAAGAACGAGATTGGGAGAAAGAACTGGAAAAGGAACTTTCCGGCGTTGGAAAAGAGCTGGAGTCTGCCATGCAGGATTTGGCGCATGCCATCCAAAGCAATGTAGCGCCGGCTTTGAAAACAGCTTCCCGCTCTTTCGGAAAAGTGATTCGGGACGCAGCGCTTGAATTGGGGGATGCTGTGCAGGAGTCTACGGCTCCCGCCCGTGAGCGCCGGAAAAAAGAGCGGCGGATGAAAAAGCTGCGGGACAATTATAAGTCTTTGGAGGGAACGGCTCTGGGACTTGGCATCACAGCGTTCATCATGGCGGCGGTTTCAGGAATGGTGATTCTGTCCGGTGATTCGGATGTAGCTGCCTGGGGTGTGACTGCGCTGATGGCAGTGGCGTTTGCTATTCCCGCGCTGATCTGTCAGGTGAAAAGCCATCCGGCCAGAAGACTTGTGGTGTACCACCAGTTGCTGGAAGACCGAAGCTACTGCAAAATGGAAGATTTTTCAGCGGCAGTAGACCGTCCGGTGGAGAAAACCCGGCGAGAAGTGCGCCGGATGATGCAGCAGGGACAATTTGAAAACATGTTTTTGGCACCGGATGCGTCCCGCGTATTTACAAGCCGTGCTGCCTATGCTGCTTATGTGGCCCAGTGTGAGCAACGGGAAAAGACCTCGGCTGCAGAGCAGCCGGTGAGCGGAACTGTGGCAGAGCTTCGCGCTTTTTGGGCGGGACTGCGCAGCGAAAAGCAGAAAATTACGGATGCGGCGGTGCGCAGCGAGGTGGAAAAGCTGGATGCGCAGACCGCGCAGCTTATCGCTTGGCTTGAGACCCATCCGGCAGACGAAAATGATGTGCGGCGGTTTACAACGTATTATCTGCCCACTACCTTGAAATTGCTGCGCACATACAATGAGGTGGATGGCCAAACAGAGGAAAGCGGAGCTGCTGCGCAGATCAAATCGGATATTCTTCGGATTCTGGGGACCATCAATACGGCGTTCCGCACATTGCAGGACGGACTTCTGCAGGATACAGCGCTGGATGTTTCCGCTGAAGTGTCTGCCATGGAAACGGTGCTGGCCCAGGATGGTTTAAAACCGGACGAACTGTCACGTCCGCTGTAAAAAGAGCGTTTGTCCTGAGAGGGGGAGCTTGAGTGGAACTTTTCTTTGTCATTATTCTGGCGGTTGTGGTGATTCCGCGCCTCAAAAATTTGTCCACTCCCAAGAAGTTTACGAATTGCGGCGCCAGGTATTATACTCCGCAGCTGAAAAATGCGGCACAGCAGCAGGCGTCCGGTGAAGAGCAGGACATGAATAAAAAGATGCTGCTGGGGGGACTGGTGGGCGTCGGCGGTGCGGCACTGTCAGTATTGATGCTGTGCGTGATGCTGTTTCAGGCTGGGAATGAATCCTGGCTTTTGTACTCGATTCCTTCGGCCATTGAATATGTGGCCGGTTTGGCAGAGTTCGGTTTGCTGGCCGCAGTGTTCGGCAAGGTGTCGCAGGTCGGATTCAAGTGGATGAAACGCATTCAAAATTACAAACTGTACCGAAACATTATCAATATGCAGGAAATGTGTCCGCTGACGGACATTGCCCGGGCCAGTGGACGCTCGGTAACTGTGGTACGTCAGGAATTGAAGGACATGGTGCAGCGCGGCTATTTTCCCTTTGGATTTGTAGACGATGACAACGGCTGTTTCTATGCCAACAATGCTGTGTGGCGTTTGCAAAATCCCGATCGGGCGAAAGAAGAGGATGAGCGAAGCCAGCGCAAAAAACGTGCGCCGGCCAAGAAGACAGCACCTAAAACAGAGAAGAAAACGGTGGACGGCAGCGACGCGTTTTTGAAAGAGATGAAGCAGCAACTGGCGGAGATCGACAATGCGGAAATCCGTGCAAAAGCACAGGACATCTATGACCAGGCAGACAGTATTTTTGCCTGGGTGAATAAGCATCCTGACTGTGCGGATGATGTGCGCCGTTTTTGCGATTATTACCTGCCTACTACGATCAAGCTGTTAAAAACCTACAACGAAGTGGAACCGCACACAGAAAGCAGTGAAGTGGCAGCGGGCATTCAGAAAGAGGTGTCCGGCGTACTGGACCCTGTGACGGCTGCCTTCCACAATCTGCTGGACAATTTGCTGAAGGATACTGCCATGAATGTCTCCGTGGAAGTGAGCGCTTTGGAAAGCGTGTTCAACCAGGACGGACTGGCACAGGAACCCTTAAAAGTGCCTTTGGAAAAATGAGAAGGAGAACGACGTTATGATTTATCATTCCTGGCGGGTAAGCCGCCCCGATCAACAGACAGCGGCTCGCTTGAGTGCAGCTGTGGGTCAGCCGCCTTTGGTAGGCAAGGTCCTGGCGGCACGGGGCGTGTGTGACCCGCAGGAAGCTGTGCGCCGGTGCGGTGCCGGCCAGCCGCTGAGCGATCCATTTCAGCTGGCTGGTATGGAGCAGGCGGTGGAGCGGATTCATCGGGCGATGGATGACGGCGAGCGCATTGTTGTTTTTGGCGACTACGACGTGGACGGTGTGACGGCTACCGCTTTGCTTTATACCTATCTGGACGCAGCGGGTGCGGAAGTTTATTATAAGCTGCCCAGCCGGGATGAGGAAGGATACGGGCTTTCTGTACAGGCTATCGAACAGATGGCGGCCAAAGATGTGAGCCTGATCATTACGGTGGATAACGGCATTTCGGCCAATGAAGCTGTGGCGCTGGCTGGTGAAAAGGGAATCGATGTGGTGGTGACAGATCATCATCTGCCGCCGGTACAGCTTCCGCAGGCGGCAGCGCTGGTAGATCCCCAGCTTCCTTACGATACAAGCGATTGCAAGACGCTTTCCGGTGCCGGCGTGGCATTTAAGCTGGTGTGTGCTCTGGATGGTGCGGACCCCGCCGAAATGCTTCCTTATTACGGAGATTTGGCGGCAATCGGCACAGTGGCAGATATCATGGTGCTGGACGGGGAGAACCGGACCATTGTTCAGGCGGGTCTTTCTCTTCTGCAGGATACCGATCGTCCGGGGTTCGCGGCACTGATCGAACAATGCGGGCTGGCGGGCAAGGCGCTTACCGCGGAAAATGTGTCCTTTGGGCTGGCGCCGCGGCTGAACGCGGCCGGACGGATGGATTCGGCCACTGTGGCTCTGCGCTTGCTGTTGAGCGACGATGAAGAAGAGGCTGCGCAGTTGGCGCAGGAATTGGAAGACAAGAACGCTGCCCGCCAAAAGGCGGAACAGGAGATTTCTCAGCTTGTTGTGGAGCAGTTGGAAACGGATCCTTCTTACCAGACAGATCGGATTCTGGTGGCTTGGGGCGAAGGATTTCATCCGGGCGTGATCGGAATTGTGGCTTCGCGCATCACTGAAAGATTCGGAAAACCGGCCATTGTGATTTCCATTGATGAAAATGGCGAAGGGAAAGGCTCCGGCCGTTCACGAGAAGGAATTTCTCTTTATGACGCGCTGGCTGCCTGTCAGCAGCTTTTGATCCGTTTCGGCGGTCATGCTTCTGCGGCAGGTCTTTCCATCCGACGGGAAAATTTGCCGGCTTTCCGCCAGGAGATCAACCGCTGGGCGGCTGCACATCACCCGGTGGTAGAAGCGCCGGCAATTTCTGTGGATGCCCCGGTCACGCTGCCGGAATTGACAGAGCAAAATGTAGCGGCGCTGAATGTGCTGGCGCCTTTTGGAAACGGAAACCCGGCGCCTTTGTTTGTGGTGGAAAAAGCATCAGTGGACGCTCTCTATCCTGTCAGCGAGGGCAAGCACAGCCGTGTTCGTCTTCGGCAGAACGGAAGCGCTCTGAATGCGGTGCTGTTTGGAAAGGGACCGGATGAGCTGGGTTATGTACCTGGGGATTTCGTGGACGTCATACTGGCTTTGTCGATTTTTGAGGGCCGCAATGGTCCCATGGTTTCTGCGCGCATTCGGGATATGCGACCCGCCGGTATGGGAGAGGAGCACACACAGCTTTCCCAGTGGGCCGAGGCTTTTTGCAGCGGCGCGCAGCTCACCGAAGCGCAGCGCAGTGCTATTACGCCTGTGCGGGCGGACACTGCCGGGGTTTATCGGCTGTTGGCAGCCTGCCCCCAGGGCATGGCAGAAGATGATTTGCGCCCGCTGTTTGCCAAGCTGGGACCGGGAAGTGCGGGAAAAACGCTGATTTCCTTAAAGGCGCTGGAACAGCTGGCTTTGGCCGAGCGGCGCGGCGGACGCTGGCGTCTGCTGCCGGCCACCGGCAAAAAAGATCTTTTCAGCGCGCCGGTGTTACAAAAGTTGGAGGAGTGAACCTGCATGGAAAAGCCGTCTGTGCTTACCTACGAAGATTTGAAAAAGCTGACGGAAGAGTCCGGTAAGCCTTATGACATGGAAAAAATCGAGCGCGCTTACGAGATGGCTCGCAGTGCGCACAAGGACCAACGACGCCTTTCCGGAGAATTGTATATCAGTCATCCCATTGCAGTGGCCTGTCTGGTGGTCAATTTGGGCCTGGATACGGATTCTGTCATTGCTGCGCTGCTGCACGATGTGGTGGAAGATACTGGTTTGTCTTTGGATGCGCTTCGCCAGAACTTTGGTGCCGATGTAGCGCTTCTGGTGGACGGCGTAACCAAGCTGGGCAAAATCAAGTTTTCTTCGATGGAAGAACAGCAGGCGGAAAACTTGCGCAAAATGCTGATGGCCATGTCCAAAGATGTGCGCGTGATGCTGGTCAAATTGTGCGATCGGCTGCACAATATGCGCACGGGTGACGCCTGGCCGGAACAAAAGCGTCGGGATAAGGCCCTGGAAACCATGGAGGTATATGCACCGATTGCGCACCGCCTCGGCATCAGCAGCATCAAAGAAGAACTGGAAGACCGCAGTCTGCAGTATCTGGATCCGGTGGGATACGAAGAAATCCGTTCCTACCTGGCGAAGAACGGCAGTGCCGAGCAGTTTATTTCCGGCATTGTAGAGCGAATTCGCGAGCATTTGGCGCAAAACGGCATTGAAAAATGCGTCATCAAAAAACGCATTAAGAGTGTCTACGGCATCTATCGCAAAATGTACATGCAGAACCGTACCTTTGAAGAGATCTATGATGTGTACGCCGTGCGAATTATTTTGGACACCGTGGGCGAGTGCTACAATGCCCTGGGTGTCATTCATGACATGTATCATCCCATTCCCAGCCGTTTTAAAGATTACATTTCCACCCCGAAACCCAATATGTACCAGTCTTTGCACACAACAGTGCTGGGTCACGAGGGAATTCCCTTCGAGGTGCAGATCCGCACCTGGGAAATGGATCAGACTGCGGAATATGGTGTCGCAGCGCACTGGAAATACAAAGCGGGTGTCACGTCGGACAAACTGGACGAACGGGTTGCCTGGGTTCGGCAGCTGCTGGAAAGTCAGCGCGAGAGCGATGACGCAGGTGATTTGCTGCGCGAGATTAAATCAGAGCTTTTGCCCGAAGAGGTATTTGCGTTCACGCCCAAAGGCGATGTGATCAATCTGCCCACCGGCGCAACAGCCATTGACTTTGCCTACGCGATTCATTCTGCGGTAGGCAACCGGATGATCGGCGCCAAGGCAAACGGACGCATTGTGCCCATTGACCATAAAGTCATGACCGGCGAGATCATTGAGATCATCACCGGACCCAAAGACAAGGGCCCCAGCCGCGACTGGCTGAACATTGTCACTACCAGCGAAGCAAAAAACAAAATTCGCAACTGGTTTAAAAAAGAACGGAAAGAAGAGAATATTGCCGAGGGCAAAGCGGCGCTTGAAAAAGAAATGCGGCGCAATCTGATTACGGTTCCCGAGGAAAAGTACGATGAATTTATGACCGAAATTGCGCATCGCATGCGTCTCAACACAGTGGAAGAAATGTATGCGGCGCTGGGATACGGCGGCATTCAGCTGTCCCGGCTGATGATCCGTGTGAAAGATGAGTACACAAAGCTCATCAAAGAGAATACGCCGGCCGCTGTGTTTAAAGTTCCCTTGAAAAAGCACAAGTCCAGTGAGGGTGTTCTGGTAGAGGGGATGGATGACTGCCTGGTCAAATTTGCAAAGTGCTGCAACCCGCTGCCGGGAGATGATATCATCGGGTTTGTCACCCGCGGGTTTGGCGTTTCCATCCACAAAAGAGACTGCCCCAATGTGCGCATGGGGCTGGATGGAGAAGATGCTCCCCGCTGGGTGCAGGCACATTGGGCCGAGGGCGTGAAAGAGAGCTTCAAGTCTTCTTTGGAGATTTCTGCCATCGACCGTGACGGCCTGATGGCGGATGTAGCAGGCTTGATTGCAGAGATGCACCTGCCTTGCTATGCGATTTCGGCGCGCCAGCTGTCGGACGGACGGGCCACCATGTCGCTGACGGTAGGTGTGAACAATACAGAACACCTCAATACGGTGATTGCACGGCTGAAAAAAATTCGCAGCGTCACAAGCATTATTCGCGTGTGACGGTTGGGAGGAAGTATGAAAGCAGTTCTTCAACGGGTTCGTGGTGCCAGTGTAGTGGTGAACGGCGGCGAACCGCGTACCATTGGACCGGGTCTGGTCATTTTGCTGGGGGTTTCAGAGACAGACTCTCCGGATTTGTGTTCCAAACTGGCGCAGAAATGTGCGGGATTGCGTATTTTTGACGATGAAAACGGCAACCTGAATCTGTCCGCCGAGGACAAGGGCTATGAGGCCATGATCGTTTCCAATTTCACCCTTTATGGTGATACCAGGAAGGGAAAACGTCCCAGTTTTATTCGCGCTGCAAAACCACCCCTCTCGGTGGATTGTTACAATGAGTTTGTGCGCCAAATGAAGAACACCGGTCTGACGGGGATTGTAACAGGAGAATTTGGCGCAGATATGCAAATTTCTCTGGTCAACGACGGCCCGGTAACCATTGTGATCGAAACGGATGACTGGACCCGGTAGGAGGAAAATATGAAGATTTTTCACATTCAGGCGGCCATGCCGCTGTGCACCAATACATTCTTGCTGATTGGGGACCAGGGCCATGCGGTGGCGATCGATCCCAACGCTCCCGCGCAACGGTATCTGGATGTATTAAAAGAGAACAATGCCCAGTTGGCGGCAATCTTGCTGACCCATGCTCATTACGATCACATGGGATCTGTGGCTCAGCTTCGCCGGGAAACGGGAGCCTCGCTGATGGTCAGCGAACTGGATTCAAACCCTCACATGGATGAGCGTCTGTTTCCACCGCTGGAAAACGTGACCTGCTACGAAGACGGAAATCATTTTTCTGTAGACGATATGGATTTTCAGGTCATCGCTACACCGGGACATACATCCGGGTCGGTTTGTCTGCTGTGCGGCAATGCGCTTTTTAGCGGTGATACGCTGTTTTGCGGGGATATCGGCCGCACAGATCTGGAGACCGGCAGCATGCCGCAAATGAACGCCAGCCTGTGCAAATTGGCTGCGAAAGTGCCGGATGAAGTACAGGTGCTGCCTGGTCACGGCCCCTTTTCCACCATGGGACAGGAGAAGGAGAAAAACTATTATTTACGGGCGGCAATGGAGGAGCAGCAATGAAACTTTATTTGGCGGGTCTTGCCTCAGGGTATGAACCCGAGCACGTGTCGCGTCTGTTCTGGCCTGGGCTGCAGTTGGTGAAGGAATATCCGGCACATAGGCAGGACGCCATTGTGTTGCATAAAAGTCACGACCGGGTTCTCTGCGCTGTGCGCTGGAACGGGCAAATCGCGTCGCAAAAGGTTTCAATGCCGGCACAGGCCGATAAAAAGCAAGAGGAATATGCCATTTGCAGTGCATTGTTTCAACTTTTGCGGCGTGTAACGGGCAAACAACCGCCATGGGGAATGCTGACAGGCGTGCGTCCCGTGCGTCTTGTACGCAATTTGTACGTTTCAGGCATGAGCGAGGAACAGGCGGCCCGGCATTTGCGGGAAGATTGCTTTGTCAGCGCGGAAAAGCTGGATTTGGCAATGCGCATTGAAAAGCTGCAGCGTCCGATTTTGGCTGCCGTAGAGCCGCGCAGTTTCAGCCTTTATATTTCCATTCCCTTCTGCCCGTCCCGGTGCAGTTATTGCAGCTTTGTTTCCCGCACGACCGGTGAGAGCGCCAAGCTCATTGAACCGTATGTGGAGCGTCTTTGTGAAGAGCTGCAGGCCATTGGGGATCTGGCACAGAAGCTGTCCCTTCGTCTGGAGTCTATTTACATCGGCGGCGGAACGCCGACTGCAATTTCCGCCCAGCAGCTGCATAAGCTGATGAATACCGTGGCGGCGTGTTTTGATCTCTCCCGCGTACGGGAATATACTGTGGAAGCGGGACGTCCGGATTGTACTACCCCGGAAAAGCTTGCGGTTCTGAAAGAGCAGGGGGCCACGCGCATTTCCATCAATCCGCAGACGCTTTCCGACGAGGTTTTGCGGGCCATTGGACGGCGGCACACTGCGCAGGATGTTTTGGATTGCTTTGACACAGCACGCAAATTGGGGCATAATAATATCAATATGGACCTGATTGCCGGTTTGCCTTTGGATACGGTGGAAGGTTTTTCCCGCAGCCTGGCAGGGGTGATGGACCTTGGCCCGGAAAACATCACAGTGCATACGCTGACGCTGAAGCGTGCATCTACATTGGTTGAGGATCATGCGCCGGACCAGTATGGGGATGTGGCGAAAATGCTGTCGGCCTGCACCTGCCTGGACCGGGCGGGCTATCGACCTTATTATATGTACCGGCAGAAGGGTACTTTGCAGAACCTGGAAAATACCGGTTATACCAAACCGGGTTTTGAGGGTCTGTACAATATTTACATCATGGAAGAAGTACATACCATTTTGTCTGCAGGCGCGGGCGGTTCCACCAAACTGGTTGCGCCGAACGGACACATCAAGCGCATTTTCAATCACAAATATCCGCTGGAATACCTGCGCTGCTATGATGTTGTGCAGCAGCGCAAACAGGGAATCGAGGATTTTTATGGGAAATACGTTGATATGGATCCCCAAGCGCCTGGTTGAACTGGACTTATTGAACGTGGCAGCCTTGTCTCCGCAGGCATTTGTGGATTACTGTGAAGAAGACTATCGCGCCCGGATTCGCAGTGCCGCGCAAAGCGTACTGGAAAGCGGTGCCAAAGTGGTCATGCTTACGGGACCATCCTCTTCCGGCAAAACGACTACCGCCCATAAGCTGGCACAACAGCTCCAGGCCCAGGGTGTGCAGGCTGCGGTGGTTTCACTGGACAATTTCTTTAAAAATATAGACGAATACCCGCTTTTGCCGGACGGTACACCGGACTACGAAAGTGTGGACGCGTTGGATCTGCAGGAGATCAACCGTTGTCTCCTGGAGCTGATTCGCGTCGGCTGTACGGAGATTCCGGACTTTGATTTCTGCCGTGAACAAAGGCGGATGGGGCATGTTCCGGTTCAAATCGGAAGTGGAATTGCCATTGTAGAGGGCATTCATGCGTTGAATCCCCGTCTGACGGCTCTGCTGCCGCCGAAAAGTGTCTACAAAATTTATGCAGGCCTGCGGGAGGAGTACTCCACCGATGGCCAGCGTTCTCTGCCCACACGGGATGTGCGGCTTGCACGGCGCATGGTGCGTGACTATCAGTTCCGCGGGCACAGTGTTGAAAAAACGATGTCTATGTGGCCTGCCGTGTGTGAAGGCGAGGACAAAAATATTAAGGTGTTTAAACCGGAGGCAGATCTTTTGCTGGATACCAGCTTTTCTTACGAGGTCTGCTGTCTGGCGCCGCTGGTATGCGCCCATCGGGATGCGCTGCCGGAGCAAAGTGCCTATGTGCAGCGGCTGCACAATTTGTGCGATGTATTTGGCCGCTGCCATACAATTCCGCTTTCCATGGTGCCGAAGGATTCCATGCTCAGAGAATTTTTGGGCACTGATGCATGAACCGATCAATGGAGGTGTATTGACATGATTTCTTTTGACAAATTGAAGGAAAGTGCCGCAACGCTGGCGGACGGAGCTGCGAAAGTGGCGGGTGATCTGGCACAAAAAGGAAAGAAACAAGTGGACCAGATTGCTTTGGAGAATAAACTTGCCAAAGCCCAGAGACAGCTGGGGGCGCTGGTATACTCCCTGCACAAAAACGGTGAGACGAACCAGGAATTGGTGAATCAGTATATACAGGCAGTGGCCGATGTGGAAGCGGAATTGGCAAGTTTGGCACAGCTTCCCGAGGGACAGCCTGAACCTCAGCAGACATTGAATACCTATTGCCCGCAGTGCGGCGCGGAGGTCGACCCGGGGGCCTTGTTTTGTGCTCGGTGTGGGAACAAATTACTCTAATCCGAAAGTGCGAACCTGGATATTTCAAAAGAAAAAGCGACCGGCCAATCGGCCCAAAGACCGCGGAAAACGGCGCTGAATGCGCGGTTTTCGTGAAAAAAGCGGAAAAACCCTTGCATTCCGAAGGGCTATCATGTAGAATGGACCAGAAAGGGCGGAAAATCCTTGAGCCGAGATTTTGAAATCAAAGAGCGTTATAATATGGAAGATCTGCTGCGCATTGTGGCTCTGTTGCGTGACCCGCAGGATGGATGCGCTTGGGACAAGGTGCAGACGCATCGTTCCATTCGCAAAAATTTTCTGGAAGAGACCTACGAGGTAGCTGACGCAATCGACTTGAACGATGCGCATTTGTTGTGTGAGGAACTTGGAGATGTGCTGCTCCAGGTAGCACTGCACACGCAGATGGAAAAGGAAGAAGGCCGCTTTACGTTTGAGGATGTGTGCACCGGAATTTGCAGCAAGCTGATTGCGCGTCATCCGCATATTTTCGGCGACGCAAAGGCGGACAATCCGGAGCAGGCTCTGCAAAATTGGGAAGCGCTCAAACGGCAGGAAAAACATCGGGAGAGTGCGGTAGAGGATTTGGCGAGTGTTCCGCAGGCGATGCCTGCGTTGATGCGTGCGTCCAAGTTGTCCAAGCGTGCGGCGGCCCATGGGATACAGCGAACGACTGCGCAGACAGCGGCATCTTTGACGGAAAATGCACGGGCGTTTTGCCGTGCGGCTAAGGAAAATACCCCTGAGGGTGCAGGCGAGATGCTGGGAAGGCTGCTTTTTGACGCAGCGGATCTGGGACGGCAACTCCATTGCGATGCGGAAGAAGCACTGGAACAGACGAATCGTGCCTTTACAGAATACGCGGCACAAGTGGAAAAAACAGCCAGCGAATCTGTTTGAGACGGTGTCGCACGGACTACACTAAAGAAAACGAGAAGGGTTTATCCAAGGCGCTCAGCGCTTTGTGGATATAAACGAAATCATCAAGGAATTTGATTTGGAGGTTTTTCAACATGACGAAAGTTGAGCTGATTGCAAAAGTTGCGGCTGATGCCGAGCTGACCAAGAAAGATGCTGAGAAGGCTGTTGCTGCTGTTCTGGACGGCATTACCAATGCTTTGAAATCCGGCGATAAAGTGGCTCTGGTGGGCTTTGGCACTTTTGAGCCCCGTCAGCGTGCAGCTCGCACTGCTGTGAATCCCCGCACTGGCGAGGAAGTAAAAGTTGAGGCGACGGTTGTTCCCGCTTTCAAAGCTGGCAAGGCTCTGAAAGACGCTGTCTCCGGCAAATAATTTTGTTTCAAAAGCCCGCTCTGCGCATTGCCGCGGTGCGGGCTTTTTGCTAACTGCGCATAGAGAGGGTTTTGTGGATGCGTATCGACAAGTATTTGAAAGTCAGCCGCTTGATCAAGCGCCGCACAGTTGCCAACGAGGTGGCGGATGCGGGCCGTATTTTGGTGAATGGCCGCCCGGTGAAGGCCAGCTATGCGGTAAAGGAAGGCGATGTCATTGAAATCGCTTTTGGCCAGCGTCCGGTGCAGGTGAAGGTGGTTTCTACCCAGGCGCCTACCGGAAAGGACGTGGCCCGTGAGATGTACACGGTGCTGTCGGAATAACAGAAAAAAGGTCTGCGGTATGGAAATTCCGCAGACCTTTTTTGGTCTAAAATTCCGCGTTTACGCATAAGAATGCGGTAAAGGCGGGTGAAAAATAAATGAATGAAAAAGCAATTACTCTCACCGGGAAAAAACCACACAACGTGATTCTGGAAAACCGAACAACGCTCACAGCCACAGGAATTCAGGCCATTTTGTCCTACGATGAACTGACTGCCAGTCTGGATACCGAATACGGCATGCTGACCATTGGCGGGGAAGGCCTGAAGGTCAGCGAACTCAGTGTGCAGACCGGCGAAGTACGCATCAGTGGTTCCATTGAATATGTTCAGTATACGGTCAAGCGGGAAAAAGCGCCTTCTCTGTTTCAAAGGCTGGTGCGATAATGGTTGCCGCCATTCCGGTAACCATGGCGCTGCGCGATGCTTTTTTTGCGGCGGGACTGGGCTTTTTGCTTTGTCTGTTGTACTCAAGTCTGCGGTTTGTGTTGGGGCGTAGCACAGTGGCGATGGTTCTGTGCGACGTGCTGATCTTCTTCACGGCTGCGCTGCTGCTGCGCAGCGCAGCCGTGAGTCGCTTCTATTCGGGGCTGCCGCGTTGGTACGATATGGCAGCATGCGCGGGTGCGTTTTTTCTTTCCCGCAGTACAATGGCACCGATATTGGAAAGAACACGTGACATGATTCTGCTGGGATTAAAACTGCCGGCACATTTGGCATGGAAAAAATTTTTGGCACCTGTATGGAAACGCCTGCATGCGCGATGGTTTGAGCACTGTCAAAAACGAAGGGAGAGAAAAATAGAAAAATCCAGGCAAGAAAAGAAGAAAAGGTTGCAAAATACAGGTCGGGTGTTGTATAATTCTAAATAATGCAAAAAGCGGAAGCTGGTTGCAATAGAGAAAGGCGATTCATCAAGGATGCAGCAGAAAAAGAAACGAAAAAAAGGGGTTTCAGCTTGGGCAATTCGGCTTGGGCTGGCTTTGGTTTGCGTCTATTTAGGAGTGTCGCTGATTTCGGTTCAGATGGAGATTATTGCTAAGCGTCAACAGCTGGAGAATGTGGATCAGCAGGTTTTGACGCAGCAGGCGGAAAACGAGGAGTTGCAGCGCACATTGGATACGGATGACGAGGCTGCTTATATGGAGCGCCTTGCCCGTACGAAGCTGGGGTACGCCCTTCCCAACGAACGCGTTTTCATTGATATGTCGGGTAAATAAAGTCCGACGCACTGTTTTAAAAGCCGTGCGGCTTTGCATTTTGAATAAAAGGAGTTCTATCATTCCATGGCAGTAGAGGTAGGAAGCATTGTAGAGGGCAAAATCACCGGCGTAAAGAAGTTTGGCGCGTTTGTTTTGCTGCCCAGCGGCGAGACCGGAATGGTTCACATTTCCGAGGTTTCCAATGAGTACATTCAGGAGCTTTCCGATGTGCTCAGCGAAGGGCAGACTGTGAAGGTCAAAATTCTCAACGTCTCACCGGATGGAAAAATTGCGCTTTCCATCAAACGGACCGAGCCGCGACCCCGTCCCACCCGGGCTGATACCGGCCGTGTATGGCAGCCGCGCACACCGGCGCCGCAGACGAATATGTCTTTTGAAGACATGATGAGTCAGTTTAAATCCCGCAGTGAGGAAAAAATTTCCGATTTGCGGCGCGTGACAGAAGCACGCCGTGGTGGCGGTTATTCACGCAGAGGTCACTAATGATTTTTTTGCAAAAGGTACATCGGCGGCGATGTACCTTTTGTTTTGCCCAAAATAAACAAAAAAAGTGTTCGTTTTGAGAAGGTTCTGTGAATAGTGATGATTGTCTCCTTGCGCAGCCCATGAGAGCGTGGTATAATAAAGATAGAAAAAGAAAGCCAAGGCGTTCTTTTTCAAACCGCAAAGGAGGCTTGGGTTTATGAAGATCACATGCACAGGACGAAAGGTCAATTTAAAAGATGCGTTTCAGCAGCGCGTGGAGACAAAGCTTGCCAAGCTGGACAAATTCTTCTCTGAAGAGGCGCAGGCGCAGGTGACTGTGACCGTTGAAAAAGACTGGCAAACGGTGGAATTGACTGTACGTGACAGGGGGTTCGTAAGCCGGGCAGAGAAATCAGCCGACCGCATGGAGGATGCGTTCGATGCGGCCGTGGAACTTTTGACACGCAGAATTGTAAAGAATCGCAAAAAACTGGAAAATCGGATCTATCAGCCTGCAGTAGAAGAATTTGCAGATGTGGATGAAGAAGCGGATGAGACTGAATATCATGTCATTCGCGAAAAACATTTTTCCGTCAAGCCGTGCACTGTAGATGAAGCCATCTTGGAAATGAATTTGTTGGGACATGCGTTCTTCTTGTTCCGGGATGGAGATACGGACGAAGTGCAGGTGGTCTATCGCCGCAAGGACGGCACCTATGGCCTTTTGGTTCCGGAACGCTGATTGAGAAAAAGCAAAAGGGGGCACTTAGCCCCCTTTTTTTCATGCGGGAATATTTTTGTTGGCAAAGGCGTTCAATGCTTCACTGGGGGAATAGGCGGCTTTGTAGGACACCCCATCGATTGTGATGAGCTTGCCAAAAGGCTGCACCGTACATGTAGTGCCGTCTTGCAGCAGAATGGTGAATTCCACAAACTGACCCACCATAGGTTCTGGTGAGAAAGTGCGGTAAGTTACTACATCCTGCAGTCGCGTGCAGAACTCGGTTATTTCATCTTCTGAAAGTTCGTACTGTACACTTGGCGGAATCATCCTTACATGAACACTTTGAATCTGAGATTCTTCCAGCTGCGCAAAAGGGTGCTGTCCCATGTTCAGCCACAGGCCCAATCCGGCAATCAGCAAAACCGTCAGGGTGATGCCGAAGACAAGTGGGCGTGATTTCATGAAAGACCATCTCCTTTTGACAAGCTTTGATTTAAATACGTACAAAGAGGGTAAAATATTTCATTTTGAGATTCGAAAGAGGGGAACTGTTCAGACAGTCATTTTTATGATATACTAAAACAAAAATGAAAATGAGGAATTCGATTTGCAGTATCATATGATCGCTCCCTGCTATTTTGGGACAGAGAGTGCGGCGGCGTACGATTTTAAGCGCATTGGCGCGCAGAATGTTACCGTTACAGATGGAAGAGTCTCGTTTGATGGGGACGAGGATATTCTGTGCGCGGCAAACTTGTGGAGCCGCTGCGCCGAGCGAGTGCTTATTTTGCTGAAAACCGGAACGGTGATGAGCTTCGATGAACTGTTCGATTTGACCGCAAGCATTCCTTGGGAGGAACTGCTTCCGGTGGATGCGGCTTTTCCGGTAAAGGGCAGCAGCCTTTCCAGCCAGCTTTCCAGCGTGCCGGCTTGCCAAAGCATTGTGAAAAAAGCTGTGGTAGAGCGCATGCGGCGCGGACACCACACGCAGATTTTGCCGGAGACAGGAGCTGTATATAAAATTCGTTTTTCCATTCGGAAGAATGTGGCGGAAATTCAGTTGGATACTTCCGGTGATGGCCTGCACAAGCGCGGTTACCGGCGAAACAGTACACTGGCTCCTATTAAGGAAACACTGGCGTCGGCCATTATAGATCTGGGACGTATCTATCCGGATACGCTTGCACAAGACCCCTTCTGCGGATCCGGTACGCTGATGATCGAAGCGGCGATGAAAGCGATGAACCTGGCTCCTGGTATGCGCAGACGTTTTGCAGCAGAGCAGTACGCGTTTGTCCCAAAACAGGCTTGGGCGCGTCAGAGAGAGCGTGCGCTGAGCGAGATTCGCCAGGATTGTACTTTTGAAGGAATCGGCTTTGACATTGACCCCGCGGCCGTGCGTTTGGCAACTGCGAACGCAAAACTGGCTGGGGTGGAAAAACACTGTCGTTTCTTTGAAGCAGATGTAAAGAACTTTGCTCCGGCCAAGGGAAGTATGGTATTTACCAATCCGCCTTATGGCGAACGTCTGGGAGATTTGCAGCAGGCGGCAGAGCTGGAGCGGATCCTTGGCCGACGCCTGGAGGAAAATCCTGTGCGGGGCGCCTATATTATTACCGCAGATGCGGATTTTGAAACGCACTTTGGCAAAAAAGCCAAGCGGCGGCGTAAGTTGTATAATGGCATGATTCCGTGTCAGGTTTATATGTATTTTTGAGGAGGGTGTGCGATGAATTTTTGCATTTACTGTGGTTTCCCACTTAAGCCGGAAGATCAAACTTGTCCGAGATGCGGTTCACAAATTGCACAAGAAAACCCGAACGCTTCTGTAGAAGAGCCGGAAGTAAATGCCGTCCGGCCGGAACAGAGCACCCAACCTTCTCAACAGGAGCCCCCCGTAGCCCAGCCGCAGAATCCGGCGTACGAGGCACCGAAAGCTCCTCAATACATGCCGGCGGGCAATGTGGGCGGCAGCTATCCTCCGCCTTACGGCCAAAACGGTTATGCACCGTATATGCCGCAGTTTCAGCCGCCGGAATCTTTGAGCCTTGGCACCATTGTGGGAATGCTGGTCCTGGGAAACATTCCTTTGGTTGGCTGGATTGTCATGCTGATTTGGGCTTTCGATCACACGCCCCGGCCCAACCGTCGCAATCTGGCGCGTGGTATTTTGATTTTGAAGCTTATCGGCATTGCAGTGGTGATCGTATTCTGGATTCTGCTTGCCCTCTGGGGATACGGTTTGACACGTTTCTATTATTCGTATTGAGATATAAAAAGCCGGGCGGTGCAATTGCACCGCCCGGCTTTTTGTGTCTTATTCGGTCATCAGTTTGCACACTGCGTTGGCGTAAGCAACGGGATCTTCCAGGGTGAGACCCTCAATCAGCAAGGCCTGGTCGTACAGCAGTTCACTGTAAATCGCCAGTTTTTCCTTGTCGCCGTCACGCATCAGTTTCTGCAGAGAAGCAAATACCGGATGGTTTCCGTTGATCTCCAAAACCTTCTGGCTCTTCACTTTTTCCTGCGTAGGCATGTTATTCAGAACCTTTTCCATTTCGATGGAAAGCGGACCGCTGCTGGACAGGCACACCGGATGGCTTACCAGACGCTGCGACAAGCGCACTTCGCTGACTTTATCGCCCAGAGCCTCTTTCATCGCAGTGAAAAGGTCTTTGTTTTCTTCGTTCTGCGCCTTTAATTCTTCTTTTTCGCTTTCGGTTTCAAGACCGAGATCATCGCCCGAAATATTCCGGAACTCTTTTTTGTCGTATTCCCGCAGCATCTGCAGTACAAATTCGTCCACATCGTCGGTCAGATAGAGAATGTCAAATCCTTTGTTCAGTACGCGCTCAGCCGCCGGAAGTTTGGCCAGCTTTTCGCAGCTTTCACCTGCCGCGTAGTAGATGTATTTCTGTTCTTCCGGCATGGCGTCAACATATTCGCGCAAAGTAACGTACTTGTCGCCTTTGGCGCTGTGGAACAACAGGAGATCCTGCAGCTGGTCTTTGTTGGCACCGTAACCGGCGTAGCAGCCCATCTTCAGCTGCAATCCAAAATTCTTGAAAAACTCTTCATATTTTTCACGATCGTTCTTCAGCCATGCGGAGAGTTCGTTTTTGATCTTGCGCTCCAGCGTAGTTTTGATCAGCTTCAGCTGGCTGTCGTGCTGCAGCATTTCACGGCTGATGTTCAGGCTCAGATCTTGGCTGTCCACCAAGCCTTTGACAAAGCTGAAATGATCGGGGAGAAGATCTGCACAGCGGTCCATGATCAGAACGCCACTCGCATAAAGCTGCAAACCTTTTTCGTACTCTCTGGTGTAGTAATTGAACGGAGCACGAGAGGGGATGAACAGCAACGCGTTGTAAGTGGCAGTACCTTCTGTCTTGGACTGAATCACCTTGGCCGGATCGGACCAATCGTTGAATTTCTGCTTATAGAAATCCGCGTACTCTTCATCCTTGACCTTTTTCTTGTCCCTCTTCCAAATGGGAACCATACTGTTCAGGGTCTCATCCTCGGTATAGCTTTCATACTCCGGCGTTTTGTAATTGCCTTCGGCGTCTTTGTCCGTACCTTCCACCATGCGGCTCTTGGTGCGCAGCATCTTAATGGGGTAGCGGATATAATCGGAGTACTTTTTCACGATCTCCGCAAGGCGCCAATCATCCAGAAATTCGTCGTAATGCTCTTCGCCTTCGTTTTCCTTAATCACCAGAATGACGTCCGTGCCGGCCGTCGCTTTTTCACAGGGAGTCAGCGTATAACCTTCTGCACCTTTGGATTCCCACTTCCAGGCTTCCTGCGTACCGAATGCCCGGCTGATCACGGTCACTTTGCTTGCCACCATAAAAGCGGAGTAGAAGCCCACGCCGAACTGGCCGATGATGTCCACCTTGCTGTTGGGCTCATTGTTCTGTTTAAAATCCAGGCTGCCGCTTTTCGCGATAGTGCCCAGATTTTTCTCCAGCTCCTCCTGGCTCATGCCAATGCCGTTATCGGAGACGGTGAGCGTCCGGTTCTCTTTGTTCAGAGTAAGACGGATTTCAAAATCTTTTTTCTTCAAAGCAACGCTGTCATCGGTCAAGCTGCGGAAATACAGTTTGTCGATGGCGTCGCTGGCGTTGCTGATCAGTTCACGAAGAAAGATTTCTTTGTGCGTATAAATGGAATTGATCATTAAATCAAGAAGCCGTTTGGATTCGGCTTTGAATTGTTTGGTTGCCATAAACATGCCTCCTATTTTTAGCACTCTTAGTATATGAGTGCTAATTCATCATACACCAACCAGGGAAAAACTGCAAGAGCTTTTGGGAAAATTAAAAATTTCTTCATAAACCCAAAGGGAGAAAAATAGGACCCGAACTGTTCATTTGCGCAAAAATACTTGCTTAACGCGGGGCAATGCGTTATTATATATAATATATAAAATTAGGAAAAGGCGGTGTTTTTGTGCCGAATCCCAACATAGATTTCTTCTCCGGCGAGCCGGAAAAGGGTGCGGGTGCCAACGGCGATAAGCCGGCAGACGATACCTTTGCCGGAATGCAGGAGTTGAATCTGTTTGATGATGCACCTGAGACCGATTCCCAAAGAGCCAGTGATGCTACCCAGGTTTTTGATGTGAACCGGGCGGAAACTGTAAAGCCTGCCGCACCCAGTGTGCCGCAGAACAAGGAAAAGGAAAAAAATATTGGCGAGATGGTCTTCCAGAGTCTGTTCGCAGAAGAAGAGTCGAATCAGCCTGTGGAAGAGGACGCAATCCCGCTGGATTTTGCGCAGCCGGCAGAACCGGTGCCGGTCGCGGAAACGGAACCTGAACCCTTTTCGGTGGAAATGCCACAGGCCACGCCGGCAAAATCGACCGGAGCGGTACCGGTGTTTAATTCCACCAATCGTCAGGAACCTCTCCGCCGGCAGGTGAAAGCCAAGCCGATTGACTGGAACGTGGATCATTTTCGGCAAGCTCAGGCTGAGTCTCAGCCGACTCCTGCCCCGGTGCAGCCGTTGGTGCCTCAGCAGCCGGCTATGACCAGTGCTCCGGTCGAGCCGCTTCAACCTCAGACTGTGCAGCCGCAGGAAGAGCCTGCCTGGAAACAGCTTTTGGACGATGCGATTTCCGAGCAGAAAGGCGCACCTGTTCAGCCCAGCGGAGAAGAGGCAACTCGCGTATTTGAACCGGCAGCAGTGCAGCAGCCAGGTCAGCCTGTAGTGCCGGTTCAGCCTGCGGCTCCTGTTCAGCCTGCGGCGCCGGTCCAACCGGCAACACCGGTTCAAACAATGAATTTTGAACCGACGGAACTTCATAAAACGACAGCGTTTGATTTTGACGCAGAAGTTCCTCAGCCGGAACCGCAGCCGCAGCAGCCGGTTTCCCAGACCATTCCTCTGGATTTCTCTCAGTTGAATGAGCCGGTGGCAGAACCTGTTCCTGTTGAGCCGGAGCAGGCTCCCCAGCAGAAATCTCTGGATGGAATCCCGGCAATTGACTTCAGCGCTTTTGATCAAGCGGTTTCTGCAGCCAGTGAAGAAGCCTATCATGAGCCTGCGCAGACCGATATGAAAGAGGATTTGTTTGCTGGCTTGTATGATGCGGACCCGGATGATGAAGAATACGATGAGGACGAAGAGGAAGAGGATCGTTCGCGCGGTTCCCGCAGAGGCGGGTCCGGTGGAAAAGGTGGTAATAAGCTGCCTTTGCTGATCGGCATTGCTCTGGTGGTTCTTGTGCTGATTGTTCTTCTGTTCACGCGGCTTTTGGGAGGCGACAAGAAGGAGACGGATGATTCCTCTGCTTCTCAGGCGACTTCCGGAAGCTCGGTTGCTTCCGATACCTCCGACGTGTCGACAGGGTCCAGTGTGGCGGCCGAACCGGTGGAAACCATTCCTCGGGACGAGTGGTATATGCGCCTTGTGAACCGTGACAATGTCATGACCAAGGAAGAGGCGGATGCCATCACCACCGCGGATGTTGGTGGAGTCCCGGTGGACAGCCGTGCGGCGGATGCGTTTAATCAGTTGATCAGCGCCGCGAAGGACGCAGGCTATACACTGACTATGAAAGCGGGCTACCGCACGTATGCCACGCAGGAATCCAACTACAATGCGGGGTACACCGATTGCCCGGCAGGTGCTTCGGAGCACAATCTGGGCCTGGCGGCGGACATCTTCAGCGGAACAGTTTCCAGCTATGACGACGCTGCTTATCGTGCGAGCGACGAGTATAAATGGCTGACGGAGAACGCGGCCAATTACGGTTTTATTGAACGTTATCCGCAGGGCAGCAAAGACATTACCGGTTTTGATCCGGAGCCCTGGCATTGGCGCTATGTAGGCGTGGAACAGGCGCAGAAAATCAAGGCGAGCGGTTTGACACTGGAAGCATACCTGGCACAGGATTCTTCCGCGGCGGCATCTTCGGATGCCTCCTCTGCAGCCTGACATCTTGCTTTAAGTGGAACCCTCTGTTTCGGCAGAGGGTTCTTTTCTTTGGTGACTTTAAAATTCAAGGTGGCCTGCTGCCGTCTTTCTGTGGCGTTATGCATGTGTTTCTGAACAGGATGGATTATGGGAGAAGGCAACCATTCAAAACATGAAAATGTGCCAAAAGCCGGTCAAGCAATGAGCTTGGCCGTTTTTTGTAGAATAAAAAAGGGCTTGTTTTCGCACTTTTTGAAGCAAAATGCTTTTGTTTTCAGTGATATAATGCTATAATTGAAAAAGCCGACCGACCGGTCGGTCGATTTTTGTCAAAGCCGATCGTTCGGCAGGGAGGTAGTTATGCTGTCACATTACAGCGTTAAGAAGCCGTATACTGTTTTGGTTGCGGTGGTGCTGGTGCTGGTGCTGGGCGTGGTCTCTTTTATGGGAATGACCACAGACCTGCTGCCAAGCATTGAATTGCCCTATGTAATGGTGGTCACCAGCTATCCCGGCGCAAGCCCGGAGAAAATTGAAATGACGGTTACAAAGCCGTTGGAATCAGTGCTGGGTACGACTAGCGGTGTAAAAAATGTGCAGTCCGTCTCCAGTGAGAATTCGAGCATGATCGTGTTGGAATTTGAGCAGGGAACGAACATGGATTCCGCGATGATTGAACTGTCCAGCAACGTGGATTTGGTTGAGGCGCAGCTGGATGACGCGGTGGGTACACCGATGCTGCTGCAGATCAGCCCGGATATGCTGCCGGTTATGATTGCCAGCGTGGATGTAAATGGAATGGATGTAAGCCAGGTTTCGGATTATACCCAGGAATCGGTAATTCCGGAGTTTGAACGGCTGAATGGCGTCGCCAGTGTGGATGCCACAGGGCTTGTGGAACGTCAGGTATCGGTGACGCTGGATCAGAGCAAAATTGACGCTTTGAATGATCGTGTGCTCGCCAGTGTGGATGGAGAACTGGCGGATGCGCAGCAGGAACTGCGTGATGGTCAGGCAAAACTGGATAGCGGAAAGGCCCAGCTGGAACAGGGAAAACAGGCTCTCAATGAGAAAAAGGATTCTACGTTGAGCCAGTTGGCGGATGCCAGCGCACAGGTGGACAGCGCGTCTGCGCAAGTGTCAGCGATGCTCAGCGAGGAGACTTCGCTCACTGCCAACCAGAAGGCTTTTGAAGCGGAGAAGCAAGGTTATCAGCAGGCGCTGGATGGCTACAATGCCATCAACAGTGCACTGGCCGGCGCAAAGCAAAGTGCACAGCAGCAGGTTGTGGATCAAGTGAACCAGCTGCTGGCGGAGTTTGGTGTGCAGGTTGGAAGCTTTGAAGAAGTCCTTTCTATTTTGGAAAATCCGGAAATTCCCGTTCCGGAAGAAATTACAGCAGCCGTTGAATCGATTCGCACAATGCCCGGGAGCGTAGAAGACCTGTTGGCCATGGATGCTTCCGCTTTTGAGGCGTTCCGTCAGCAGGCAATTTCCAGCGGCGTTTCCCAGTTGGCTGATCTGACACAGGACAGCCTGCGGCAGCTGAAAGAAGCTGCGGACAAAGCGCCTTCCCGTATGGCGGAGATTGACACAGAGCTTGCCAACATCAGTACGCGTCTGGCGACGATTTCCGCTATGAAACCTCAACTGGAAGAGGCTTTGAAAAAGGCACAGGAAGGCTATGCCGCGCTGGAAAGCGGAAAGATGACTGCTGTGAATGAGCTGACCAAAGGGGAGATCACTCTTTCCAACACGAAAAGTCAGCTTGCGCAGGCGGAAGAACAGTTGGAAGCTGCTCAGGAACAGTTTGAAGAAGCGCGGGACCAGGCATACAAGCAGGCCGATCTGTCCGGCGTATTGACCCAGGAGATGCTGGCAAACATTCTGATGGCTCAAAACTTCAATATGCCGGCCGGTTATATCACTGAAAACGGGGAACAGTACCTGGTAAAGGTAGGCGATGCGTTCCAAAGCGTTGAGGAGTTGCAGAATACGGTCCTGATGCACTTGGATGTGGACGGAATCGGTGATGTACGACTGAGCGATGTGGCAACAGTGGAGCTGACGGACAACGCTGGCGAGACTTATGCCAAGGTGAACGGAAACGACGGCGTGGTTCTGAGCTTTCAAAAGCAGAGCACAGCTTCCACTGCGGATGTGTCGGGCCGGATCAACGAAACCATTGAAGAATTGCAGGCGGAAAATCCGGATCTGCATATCACACCTCTGATGGACCAGGGAGATTATATTGATCTGGTTGTCAACAGCGTATTGTCCAACCTTTTGTGGGGCGGACTTTTGGCGATTGTCATTCTGATTTTGTTCCTGCGGGACGCGCGTCCCACGGTGATTGTGGCGTGCAGCATTCCGTTCAGCTTGATGTGTGCCGTCACGTTGATGTATTTCTCGGGTGTCACCTTGAACCTGATCAGTTTGTCTGGCCTGGCACTGGGCGTTGGCATGCTGGTGGATAACAGCATTGTTGTCATTGAAAACATTTATCGTCTGCGCAGCGAGGGAATGGCAGCAGCCAAAGCGGCGGTGCGAGGTGCTACTCAGGTGGCGGGCGCAATTTTCGCGTCTACGCTGACCACCATTTGTGTGTTCCTGCCGATTGTATTTACACAAGGTCTGTCCCGAGAATTGTTTACCGACATGGGCCTGACCATTGCCTATTCTCTGCTGGCCAGTTTGGTGGTGGCGCTGACATTGGTGCCGGCCATGGGCGCGACTTTCCTGCGTAATTCCGCTCAGAAAGAGCACAAACTGTTCGACCGTTTTGTGAATCGTTATGAAACGGTGCTGCGCTGGTCGCTGAAACACAAAGTGCCGGTTCTGGGTGGCGCGCTGGCCCTGCTGATTTTCAGCGGCGTGATGGTGACACAGATGGGCACTGCATTCATTCCCAGCATGGACAGTCCGCAGATGTCTGCAACGCTGACCATGCCGGAGGAGTCCACAGAACAGCAGATGTATGAAATGGCAGACGAAGTGATGGCGCGAATGACGCAGATAGACGGAGTGGATACAGTAGGCGCCATGCAGTCAAGCGGCACAAGCAGCATGATGGGCGGTTCTTCCAGTGGACTGCAGTTCTATATCCTTTTGGCAGATGACCGAGATGTCACCAACGTAGAAGTGAAAACTCAGATTGAGCAGGCAGTTAAAGATTTGGATTGTACGCTGGATGTAACGGAATCCACCATGGATTTGTCTATGCTGGGCGGTACTGGTTTGGAATTGGTGATCACAGGACAGGATCTCGATCAAATGAACGCCATTGCAGAAGATCTTCGCGGTATTTTGCGGGATACAGAGGGTGTGACCGATGTTTCTGAAAAAGATGTAACAGGCAATCCCGAAACGCGTATCACTGTGGACAAGGAAAAAGCCATGCAGTACGGACTCACAGTAGCGCAGGTGTACAGCGAACTTGCAACCGCACTTCAAAGCGAAACCAGTGCGACAACCTTGACCATTGGAGCGGACGATGTCCCGGTAGTAATCATTCAGGACAGTGCTGCGGTTCCCGGCCGGGACAGCATCATGCAGTACACCTTCACCGTCACTGGTCAGGATGGAACCGAAAAAACAGTGGCGCTGAGCGAAATTGCTTCCAAACAGGAGCAGGATAGCGTCCCGTCCATCACACGGGAAAACAATGTGCGAACCATGTCAGTGACTGCCGGTGTGGATGAGGAACACAACATTGGCCTTGTAAGCCGTGAATTGCAGAAAACGTTGGACAGCTATACGCTGCCGGATGGGTATACCGTTACATTGTCCGGTGAGAGTGAGACCATCAACAGCGCCATGTTTGACCTTCTGAAAATGATGGCCCTGGCGATTGTATTTATCTATTTGATCATGGTGGCACAGTTCCAGAGTTTGATGAGTCCGTTTATTGTGATGTTTACGATTCCGCTTGCATTCACGGGCGGTTTGCTGGCATTGCTGATCACAGGAAAGGAATTGTCCATCATCGCCATGCTTGGATTCCTGGTTTTGTCGGGCGTTGTCGTCAACAACGGCATTGTGTTTGTGGACAGTATCAATCAGCTGCGCCTTGAGGGTATGACCCGCCGGGACGCGATTGTAAAAACAGGGCGGACGCGTATTCGACCGGTTCTGATGACGGCGCTCACTACCATTCTGGCCATGTCTACGATGGCACTGGGCATAGGACAGGGTGCTGAAATGACACAGCCCATGGCAATCGTCACAATCGGTGGTTTGAGCTATGCCACTGTTTTGACATTGGTGATTGTGCCTGTACTGTACGACATTATGATGAAGCGACCGCTGCATGATCCTCAGCTGGACGATGCGGCAGAGGATGCAGCCCGCGAAGTGAATGGGCTTCAGGAGGACTGACCATGGAGAACCGGCGTACTCAAAGAGAAGAGCAAATCTGCGAGAGCGTGCTGCGTCTGTGGGAGAAACAAGGGGATTTGCACACCATCACGGTGCAGCAGATTGCAGATGCGGCAGGCTTGGGAAAAGGTACGGTGTACGAGTATTTTACTTCACGTGAAGAGATTTTCGCGAAGGCGTTTGCATATCGCATGGAGCACGAATTTTCCCGGCTGGAAACATTATTGAAAGAAGCCGAGAATTTTGAAAAGCGGTTGCGCGTATTATTAAAGGCGGCAGATCATCTTCTGGAAACGCAAAATGTGGGAATGCAGGTTTTGTCGGCGTGTTTGGGACGGAAAACCGACTTGAAAAAGCTGTGCGCACAAGTGGACTGTCCTTATTCAGAACGGGTAATGGCGCTGCTGGAGCTCACGATTCAGCGTGGAGTAGAAGAAGGCGTTTTTCCGCCGCCGCGCAGCCTTCGTTATGCGGTGCTGGCAATGCTCAGCGGCCTGACGGGCTACGTTTCCTACCGGCGTGTGCATCCTCAGGAACCCGGTCTGGAGCAGGATACAATTGAGCTTATAAGCCGTGCTCTTGCATGATTTTTTAAAGTTTTTGTAACCTTTTTAAAAAGCATTTTAGCTAAATCCCAAGCGCTGTTTTTGTCGAGTTTGTTCAAGGCCGCCAAATCGCCCCTCAGACAATTGACAAAGCAGCGCAATTGGGTATAGTGTTTAAGAGTATAAGGAGGTATGACTCAATGAAAGAAGTTGCGAGTAAGAAACCTGTTTCAAATACATGCTATACGATTGCGGCAAAAGACGGCCGAGTGCTGGAAGTGGCGGATTTTGATTATGCCAGCGGCGCTGCGGTACAGCTTTGGGAGAACACCGGCGTGGACAGTCAGAAATGGCTGGTTGTTGAGGTGGCTGAAGGCGTATATAAGCTGGAGAACAAGCTGACCGGAAAAGTGCTGGACGTGGCAGAGGCCGGTACGGAAAACGGCTGTTGGATTCATCAGTGGGATTATATCGGAAAAGACAATCAGCTGTGGCAGTTTGTCGCAGTGCGCGGCGGATATAAGCTGGTGTCCAAGGCATCCGGAAAGGTGCTGGACATTGTGGATATGAGCACGGAGAATGGTGCGCGTGTTCAGATTTGGGAAGACGTAAACGGCGAGAACCAGACTTGGAAACTGACCGCGGAGAAGGCCCCGAAGAAAGCAGCGGCAAAACCCGCAGCAGAAAAGCCTGCGGCGAAGAAACGCGCGGTAAAAAAAGCACCGGCGGCAAAAGCTGAGGAAAAGACAGCGGCTCCTGCAAAGGCGCAGACCAAAGCAGAGCCGGCAAAAAAAGTTGAGGAATCGACGCAAAAGACTGTGGAAGCAGCCAAGCCCGCAGAGAAAAAAGCAGAGGCACCGGTGAAAGCTCCCGTATCAGAGAAGGAGACCACCACTGTCAAACGCGGCAAGCGTTCAAAACAGCGCAAATAAAAGATTGATTCGCCCCTTTTTATATGCACTGCATATAAAAAGGGGATTGCTTTTGCAGAAAGCGAAAAATCCATACGAAAGTTTTTTGTTAAAGAAAAGTTGACGTATCCGGAAAAGATAACTCGTCTAAATAGAAGGCGGGGGGATGAATTCATGAATTGTAAAATTGTAATTCCGGCGTATGAGCCGGAAGAGCGGTTGATCGATTATGTGAAGGAACTGGAAGCGGCTGGCTTGGGATTGCCGATCGTCGTAGACGATGGCAGCGGTTCGCGATGGACAGATTTGTTTTCCCGGTTGCGGCAGATGGGCTGTGAAGTGCTCACGCATCCGGAGAATCGCGGCAAGGGTGCGGCTTTGAAAACAGCTTTTCGGCATATTCTGGAGACAGATGCAGAAGTTCCGGGTGTTATTACAGTGGATTGCGACGGCCAGCACACGGTTGACGATGTCCAGGCGGTGAAAGCCGCCCTGTGTGCCCATCCGGATACATTGGTGTTGGGGTGCCGCAATTTCGGCGAGAATACACCGGAGCGCAGCGCCTTGGGAAACCGAATTATGTCCTGGGCCATGCGGGTGGTGTATGGAATTGATTTGCAGGATACCCAGACGGGACTGCGTGGAATTCCGCCGTGCTGTCTCGAACAAATTTCCCAACTGAAGGGCGATCGCTACGAATACGAGCTGAATATGCTGGTGTTCGCACGTCAGAAGGCGCTGGCATTCACCATTGTATCCATTCAAACGGTTTATTTTGACAACAACGCAGGCAGTCATTTTCGCACTGTGCGGGATGCGCTCCCAATTTTGGGCCGAATTTTAAGTGGGATTGTGCAGTACAGCGCAGCAGCGGCCATCTCCGTGGTGGTGGATGTGTTTTTGTACTGCATTTTTGTCAAATGGATTTTGGCCAACCTTCCTTTGGGCGTTCGTTTGACGCTTTCAGCGGCGCTGGCGCGCACCGCTTCTTCCGGGGTTAATTATCTGTGCAATCGACAGCTTCCCTATGTGCAGGACAAATCGTTCAGTGGCTCTCTGCCGCGTTACTACTTACTGTGGGCATTTCAGCTGGCAGTCAGCATTGGCGGCGCTTATTTCGTGTGCATTTTTACGCACATGGACGAAATGGTTGCCAAATTGCTGGTGGACCTTGTTCTGGCCATTATCAGTTATCAAATCCAGCTGCACTGGGTGTTTGCAAAACATGAACCGAAGGCGCCGCGCTGGAACGCATTTGGACGTTTTGCCAAGCGGGTCGTTCGCCTTGCAATGCTGCGCTGGAAATGCGAAGGCGAGACGCCGGATGGTCCCGCGGTTTATGTGGTCCATCATCAGAATCTGTACGGTCCTATTCACACAGTTGCCCGCTTGGATAAGAATGCCCACATATGGGCACTTCATGTGTTTTGTGATCGGACTGCCTGTTTCCACCAATACTATCATTATACGTTCACGCAGCGCTTTGGCTGGCCCAAACCACTTGCGTTTTTGACAGCGGGCATGCTCTCTCTGCTGGTGCCACCCCTCATGCAGGGAATTGGCGCAGTTCCTGTTTATCGTTCCAGCGCTGCTGTGCGCAAAACGCTTCGGCAGTCGGAAGCACTGCTTCTTCAGGGGAAAAGCATTGTAATCTGTCCGGATGTCAATTATTCAGACACCGGCGCAACCATGGGGCAGACCTATGCCGGCTTTTTGGCACTGGACAAAGCTTATCGAGCTTCCACGGGAAGACCGTTGGCCTTTGTCCCGGTTCACTGCAGTGCGGCGCGGCATCGTGTTTGTTTTGGTGCACCGGTTTATTGTGAAGAGAACAGCCGGTCGGGCCGGCAGCAAGCGGCACAGGTGCTGGCTTGTCGCGTGAATGCGATGGCAGCCCAATGCGGGGATGCCTCATCGGAAGTCCAGGAACTGGCATTGGAATAAAAACAAAAGCACACCCTGGGAGGGTGTGCTTTTGTTTTTATTCTCGATGTGAAGCTTCCAAGTCCAGCAGAAAACGCTTGAAGGCAAGTCCGCCGGCATACCCGGTCAGCTGACCGTTGGCACCTATGACACGATGACATGGAACCAGAATCATCACAGGATTGACATGGTTGGCCATGCCAACTGCACGGCACGCCCGTGGATTTCCCACGGCGGCAGCCTGCTGTGCATAACTGCGTGTTTCTCCATAGGGGATGTCGCACAGCGCGTTCCAGCAGGCCAGCTGAAACGCCGTTCCATGCAGGGATAGGGGAAGTTCGAATTGTTTTCGGCGACCGGAAAAGTATTCATCCAGCTGAGCTGCTGCCCGGCGCAGAAGCGGCGTAGTACGCATTTGTGCCCCATCCGGTGCTGTGCCGAACCGCAGAAGGCAGATGCCGGTTTCGTCCGCGCCGATCACCAGACGGCCCTCCGGACAGGAAAAGTACTGTGTGTCCATCACAGATCAAACAACAGGGCACAGTAGTCGGGAATGGGCCAGTGAGCCTGCGGTACCTGCGTTTCCAATTCGTCTGCAGCACTGCGCAAAGCCGCCATTTCGTTGCGGGCCAATTCGCGGCAGCGTTCCGCTCGCGCGCGCTCACCCAGGTGGCAGGAATCCAACTCGGCCAATGCCCGGCGCAAAGCCTCCAACGCACCCACCGTGCGGTCAATGGTAACGCACAGTTTTCCGACACTGGCTTTGGCGCTGGCGCAGGCAAAGCCATTTTGCTCGGTATAATATTCCGCGCGGCTCAGGCTGGAAAGATACTCGTATCCTGCCGGCACGATGTTGCGGCCAACCATTGAAACCATGGTAGACGCATCAATATGAATGTGCTTTGCATAATCCTCCAGCATGATTTCATACCGGGCATGGCATTCGGTGCTGGTGAAGACTTTTGTGCGCTGGAACATCTCCACGTTTTTCGGATCAATGAAAGCACCGGCTGCATCCACCATAGAGGGGAGATTGGGCAAACCGCGGCGCTGCGCTTCGGCAGCCCATTCGGCGCTGTAGTTGTTGCCGTTGAAAATCACTTTGCTGTGATCCCGCCAGGTGTCGGCAATGATCTCATGCACTACGGCTTCCAAATCGAGTGCACCTTCCAGTTTATCGGCAAAATCATGGAACACATCGGCCACAATGGCGTTTGTCACGGCATTGGCCAGGCCGATGCTCTGGCTGGAACCAACCATGCGGAACTCGAATTTGTTGCCGGTGAAAGCAAAGGGAGAAGTGCGGTTACGATCTGAATCATCCAGTGCCAGTAAAGGCAGACTTTTTACGCCCGTGTGCAGTTCACCGCGGGCGGACTTGGCAAAGGTATGACCTTCCGCCAGTTCCTTCAACAGACTGGTCAGCGTATTACCCAAAAAGATGCTGACGATGGCGGGCGGCGCTTCATTGCCGCCCAGACGCGCTTCATTGCCGGGACAGGCCGCAGACATGCGCAGCAGATCGGCGTATTTATCCACAGCGGTGATAACCGCGCAGAGGGAAACCAGGAAAACCAAATTCTTTTCCGGCTCCTCCCCCGGGTCCAGCAGATTGCGGCCGGTACTGGTTACAATGCTCCAGTTGTTGTGTTTGCCGGAACCGTTGATGCCGGCAAAGGGCTTTTCATCCAGCAGACAGGCAAATCCGTGCCGCAGCGCCACTTTGCGCATCAGTTCCATCATGATCTGGTTATGATCGCAGGCGATGTTGGCCGTGGCGAACACGCTGGCGAGTTCGTACTGGCCGGGAGCTACCTCGTTGTGCTCGGTTTTTGCCGGCACACCCAGCCGCCACAGCTCTTCGTCCAGTTCGCGCATAAAGGCGCGAACCCGTTCGCTGATACTGCCGTAATAATGATCTTCCAGCTCCTGCCCTTTGGGCGGAAGGGCGCCCAAAAGGGTGTGGCCGGCAACCTTCAGATCCAAACGCTGGTCAAACAGTTCTTTGTCCACCAGGAAATATTCCTGCTCTGCGCCGACAGTGGGCTGTACAGATACACTGTCCGTGTCGCCCAGCGCACGCAGAACACGCAAAGCCTGCTTGTTCAGCACTTGCATGCTGCGCAAAACCGGCGTTTTCTGGTCCAGGGCTTCCCCTGTATAAGCGCAGAAAGCAGTGGGGATATACAAAGTGGTCCCCAGCACAAAGGCGGGAGAAGTGGGGTCCCAGGCAGTGTATCCACGCGCCTCAAAGGTGGCACGCAGGCCGCCGGAGGGGAAACTGGAGGCGTCGCTTTCGCCCTTCGCCAGCATTTTGCCGGAAAAACGCATGATCGGCTCGCCCTCGCGCACGCCGTCAATGAAACTGTCATGCTTGCCCGAACCGGTACCGGTCATAGGGCTGAACCAGTGAATGTAATGGGTAGCGCCCAGCTCAATGGCCCAATCTTTCATAGCGCCGGCGACCACATCGGCCACCTGCGGGTCCCAAGCTTGGTTTTCATCCCGAATCTTACGCAGACAGTTGTACACATTCTGCGGCAGACGCTCCCGCATGGTGCGGTCATCGAACAAGTGGCTTCCAAACATGCTGAACGTATCCTTTTCCAAACTTTCTCCCTCTCTCTTCCATGAAGCGCACAAGGCGCAATGGTTTTTACACGAGAAATATTTTACCATGATTGAGACGGCCGCACAAGTGAAAAAACATGTGGAAAACACCCGTGGAAATGGACGGAATGCACAGAAACCGCATACAATGAACCAATGACAAAAAGAGAGGGCGGCTTCTTTTGAAGAAGATGGTAAATTTGATGAAATCCGGCGTGCATCGCGTCTGCCGCTTGAGTGGACCAGCTTTCCTGGCTGGATATGTTTTATGGGACGAGATTGCTTTGTCTCTTTCCTTGGGAATCAGGTTTTCCGTGCTGAAACTGTTTATGGCGCTGGGCACAGGTGCACTGCTGTGCACAATAGGCACACTGTGTCCCGGGCGTAAGCTGGCCTACGGCGTGCAAAGTGCCGTGTGCACGTGCGTTAGCTTGTTGTACTTGTCACAGGGACTGTACTGGAGTATTTTTCAAACGCCATACTATTTGAAGTCCGTTGCGGGGCTGGGAAAGGCGATGGCGTTTGCAGACATTGTCCTTTCGGCTGCGACAACGCATCCTGTATTGCTGGTGCTTTTTGCTGCGCAGCTGATCGTGCTGTTTACAGGGTATCGCACATGGTTTCTGGCGCGGAATCATCGCTTGTTTCGGGTGCCAGGCGCACTGGCAGCTGTCTGGCTGTACGCGCTGGCGCTCTGCTTGGCCCTATCGGATGGACAGGGGACTGCCAGTCCTCGCGCGCAGCTGGTCAATGGCTTTCTGCCGAAAGCGTCGGTACAGACCTTCGGATTTTTACCTGCCATGGTGTTGGATGTAAAATACAACCTGCTTCATTGGAACACTATGGATGCAGAAGCGCAGACTGCACCAACGCCGCCGGCCCGGGTAGTTGAAACGCCTTTGGGACAAAATCAGCTGGAGATCGATTTTGATACAGCGGAATCAGACGAAACGCTGCGCGCCATGAATGAATTTTTTAGAGCGCGTGTCCCCACGCAAAAAAACGAGTATACAGGATTGTTTCAGGGTAAAAATTTGATCCTTTTCACTTGTGAAGGCTTTTCGGACGCATTGATCGATCCGGAGCGCACACCCACACTGTACCGGCTTTTTTCCGAAGGATTTCGATTCCGTAATTTTTATACGCCTGTGTGGGGCGTCAGCACATCGGACGGTGAGTTTGTGGCGACCACTGGCCTTCTGCCCAAGACCGGGGTTTGGAGTTACACCGAAATTGCAGAGAATGCAATGCCGTTTGCGCTGGGAACACAGTTTTCCCGACAGGGGAGTGCCGCTCTGGCGTTCCATGGGCACGACTACACGTACTACAACCGGGACCGTTCCTATCCGGCCATGGGATATGATTATTACGGACAGGGTGGCGGTCTTCAGCTGACGGACCAATGGCCGGAATCGGATGTGGAAATGGTGGAGCAGAGCTTGCCTTTTTTTATTCATCAAAAAAGTTTTCACGTCTATTACATGACCATCAGCGGACATCTGGGGTATACGTTTGCGGGAAACCGCATGGCGACCAAGCATCGTTCGCAGGTGGAGGATTTGCCTTATTGCGAAGAAGTGCAGGCTTATTTGGCCTGCCAGATGGAATTGGAAGACGCACTGACACTTTTGCTGGAAGAACTGGAAAAGGCGGGACAGCTGGAAAATACGGTGATTGCCTTGAGTGCGGACCACTATCCCTACGGCCTGACAAACGAGCAGTATGCACAGTTGAGAGGAAAAGGGCACCTGGAGGAGCCCTTTGAACTTTATGAAAACGGGTTTTTGATCTGGACACCGGGGATGGAACCCGTGGATGTGGATGTCTGTTGTTCCAGTCTGGACATTCTGCCCACGCTCTCCAACTTGTTCGGCCTTCCTTATGATTCCCGCCTGATGATGGGGACAGACGTGTTTTCGGGTGTTTCGCCAATGGTTTTGTTCGCAGACCACAGTCTGATCACCGATGATTTTTGCTACGATGCAGCCAGTGGGAAGATAACGTCGCTGTCGGACCGGCCGGTGACACAGGAACGGGTAGATGCCTGTATTCAGGACATGGAACAGCGCTTTTTTTATTCCGCCAAAATCATTGAGACCGATTATTACGGTTACCTGATTCGAACCGGACGCGTGAAAGAATGACCGAAAAGTGCACGCTGAACCTTTTAAAGCCAAGTGCAATATGGTATACTATAACTACTTATGGGATGAAGGAGTGCTGTTTTCGTATGAACGAAACGATTGCGCAGTTCTACAAAGATTTGAAAGGGAAAAAAGTCGCCTTTATCGGCGCCGGTGTCAGCCACCGGGAGTGCATTGAAATATTTGCAAACGCCGGTGCGCAGGTGACGCTGTGTGACAAAAAGCCGGATTTGCAGGCGTTTGGTGACTATGCTCCGGTGCTGGAGCGATTGGGCGTACAGCTCTCTCTGGGAGAGAGATATCTGGAGGGATTGAAAGGGCAGGACATGATTCTGCGTACCCCCGGTTTTGAATTTTATACTCCGGAGCTGCAGCAAGCGGCCCGGGATGGTTCCTGCGTGACCAGCGAGATGGAATTGTTTTTCCGGCTGTGTCCCTGCAAAAAAATTGCAGTGACCGGTTCCGACGGAAAGACCACCACAACCACTTTGATTGCCGAAATGTTGAAAAAAGCAGGTTACACCGTGCATTTGGGTGGTAACCTTGGTCGGGCGCTTTTGCCGGTGGTAGATCAGATCCAGCCTCAGGATTTCGCGGTGGTGGAGTTGTCCAGCTTCCAGCTGATCAGTATGCGGCAGTCCTCCGAGATCGCGGTGGTGACCAACGTCACCCCCAATCATCTGGACCACCACAAAGATATGCAGGAATACATTGACGCCAAACGAAACATTCTGCTGTATCAAAATGAGCACGGCAAAGCGGTTTTGGGCTATGAAAACGAAGTAACCCGCGCCATGGCGGCAGATGTAAAAGGAACCTATAAATGGTTTACCCGCTTTTCCGTGGTGGACAACGGTGGATTTTTGCGGGATGACGGCATGCTGTGCATGGCAGAGAACGGGCAGGTGACCCCCATTGTCCGCAAGGAAGAGGTAGGGCTGCGAGGCGAGCACAACCTGGAAAATTTGCTGGCTGCCATGTCGGCTGTTTGGGATCTGGTGCCTGTGGCGGATATGGCGTCGGTTGCGCGCACATTCAAGGGTGTGGAACACCGCATTGAGCCGGTGCGCACTCTGGATGGTGTGCAGTGGTTCAACGATTCCATTGCTACCAGTCCGACACGAGTGATTGCCGGCCTGCGCGCCTTTGATCAGAAGCTGATCATCATTGCGGGCGGTTCAGACAAGGGCATCAGTTTTGCTCCTCTGGCGCCGGAGTTGATCGCGCATGTGAAAGTTTTGATCCTTACGGGTGCCACCGCAGACAAGATCGAGGCCGCGGTCAAAGCCGATCCGGGTTACGCGGAAAGCGGTCTGGTGATTCTGCGGGCAGCCGATATGGAGGAAGCGGTAAATCTGGCGCGCCGTGAGGCAAAGCCCGGCGACATTGTGTCGCTTTCGCCGGCCTGCGCGTCTTTTGACTGTTATCCCAATTTTGAGGTTCGGGGCCGTCACTACAAAGCACTGGTAAATGCCCTTTGATTCGCCGTGCACAAGACCGGGAGAACGTGCTGTCCCTGCTGGACGATGCACCGTTTTTTGCCGCGGAAATGCGGGCTGAATGGGACGCACGAGGACCGGAGTCGTTTTTTCTGGTGGACGATGGGGCGGTGCTTTTGCTGCGGGGCGGCTTTGCGATGCTGTACGGGACGGTGCAGGATCGCGCGGAGCTGGAGAGCTTTTTGAATTTTCAAAAAGTGTCCTGTGTGCAGTCCGCTGATTGGGTCCCCACGGGTTTTGAAGCGCGCGAGCAGTGGATATTGCGCTATGAAGCTGTGCCGGAAAATTCTGTGCGGAAACCGCACGGTTATGTGCTGGACGAAGAGCCTGTTTTGTACCGCGCCGCGCAGACGTGCATCACAAAAGATGTCACCAACACACCGCCCGAAGAATGGGCGGCAATGGCGTGTGTGCGCCGCAATAAATGCGGCGGAAAGATGCTGGCTTTGAAACAAGGGGAAGAGTATGCGGCTTTGGCAGGCCTTTTGGCCCAAACTGAGAAGCAAACCTACCTTGCAGGCGTAGTTACCGCTTTGGCACACCGGGGCAGAGGATGTGCCTCTTACTTGGTCAGCTGTGCGGCCCGGGAGGGTCAGGCACGGGGAAAAAAGGTGTTCCTTGTGTGTGAATCAGCGCTGCGGCCTTTTTACAGACGTCTGGGATTTGTTGAAGAACAGAGAATTTTTCTAAGCAGAAAACGGAGTGAAGAAACATTTTATGATCGAACAGTTTTATGATTTATCGCCCGCACTTTTACAGGCGGACCAGAAGGCTCTGGATTTATGCAAGGAGCCTTTTGCCCGCCTGGAAGCGATAAAGGAGTACAATCAGCTGAAAATGCTGCGCGCTTTTACCGATTGTGGCGTGGGTGCGCATCACCTGGTTGGTACCACCGGATACGGCTATGACGACGCAGGCCGCATCAAACTGGAGGAAGTGTTTGCAAAGGCAGTGGGGGCCGAGGCGTCGCTGTTCCGCCACAATTTTATGTCCGGTACGCATACGCTCACAGTGGCATTGTTTGGTGTGCTGCGGCCGGGTGATACAATGGTCGCGGTTACCGGTCGTCCCTACGATACTTTGCTGGGAGTCATTGGACTGGAAGGGCAAAGATACGGAAGCCTGAAAGAATGGGGCGTCCATTACGACGAAGTCAATCTTCTTCCGGGCAGCCAGCCGGATCTCGCGGGCATTGAAGAAAAATGCCGGAACGCCAGAATGTGTTACATACAGCGCAGCCGTGGCTATGCAGCCCGTGGGGCATTGAGTCTGGAGCAGATTGAGGCCATCAGCCGTGCGGCGAAAAAAGCGAATCCGGATATTGTGGTCATGGTGGACAACTGTTATGGAGAGTTCACGCAAATGCGCGAACCCACGCAGTGCGGGGCAGACTTGATGGCTGGAAGCCTGATCAAGAATCCGGGCGGCGGCATTGCGCCCACCGGCGGCTACATTGCGGGCCGGGCAGACTTGGTAGAGCTCTGCGCACATCGCTTGAGCGCACCTGGTACCGGCGGCGAGATCGGCTGCACGCTGGATGTGCTGCGTGAGATGTATTTAGGCCTGTACTACGCGCCCGGCGTTGTGTGCGATGCACTGAAAACCAGTGTTTATGCCAGCTGTTTGTTCGAGGTTCTGGGGTATCAGGCCACTCCCGGTTACACCGAGGACCGAAACGATATCATCACCAGTGTGGAAACCCATTCTCCCGAGGGCATGATCGCCTTGTGCGGCGGCGTGCAGGCAGGCAGTCCGGTGGACAGCAATGCGACGCCTATGCCCGGCGATATGCCCGGCTATGAAGATCAGGTGATCATGGCGGCAGGCGCTTTCACCATGGGTTCCAGCATTGAACTTTCTGCGGATGGTCCGCTTCGTCCGCCTTATACTGTGTATATGCAGGGCGGCATCAATTTCCATGCCAGCCGGGCCGGGGTGCTTTTGGGCGCTGACCGGATGCTGAAACTGAACCCGGAACAGGCCAAACAGGAACGGTAAAGGAGAAGAAACATGAAGGTATTCAATACGCTTACCCGCACCAAGGAAGAACTGAAACCGCTGCATGAGGGAGAATACCGCATTTATGTATGCGGCCCTACGGTATATAATTTTATTCACATCGGCAATGCGCGTCCTGTGTGTGTGTTCGATACCCTGCGCCGCTATCTGATGTACCGCGGCAACGAGGTGAAATTTGTCTCGAACATTACCGACATTGATGACAAGCTCATCAAACGGGCCGGTGAGGAAGGCGTGTCCATGCAGGAAGTGGCGCGCAAATATGAGGCGGAATTCATCAAGGACTGCGAGGGCCTAAACGTGCTGGCGCCCACAGTGCGCCCCCGTGCTACCGAACACATTCAGCAGATCCTTTCCATTGTGGCGGATTTGATTGAAAGCGGACATGCCTACGTGGCGAAAAACGGCGACGTGTATTTCCGCGTGAAATCCGATCAGGATTACGGCAAACTGTGCCATTTGAATTTGGAGGATCTGGAGTCCGGCAACCGGGAACTGCGTCACCAGATGGATGACGATCTGAAAGAAGATCCTGCGGATTTTGCCGTGTGGAAAGCGGCCAAGCCCGGTGAGCCCTATTGGGACAGCCCTTACGGCAAAGGACGCCCGGGCTGGCACATCGAGTGCAGCGCCATGGCGCGCACCCACCTGGGAAATACCATCGACATTCATGCGGGCGGCGAGGACCTGATTTTCCCCCATCATGAAAATGAGATCGCTCAGTCGGAGTGCGCCAACGGCTGCACCTTTGCAAACTACTGGATGCACAACGGCTTTTTGAACATTGATAACCACAAAATGTCCAAAAGCGCCAACAATTTCTTTACCGTGCGGGAGCTCAGCGAGGTGTACGGTTACGAGCCCATCCGTTACTTTATGCTGACGGGGCATTACCGCAGCCCGCTGAACTATACGGCGGAGCTGCTGGCTGACTGCAAAACCAGTCTGCAGCGTCTGTATACCTGCCGCGAAAATCTGGATTTTGCATTGGAAAATGCCAGCGGTGCAGACGAAACGCTGAAAGAAAAGGCAGCTGCTGCCAAAGAAAAGTTCTGTGCGGCTATGGACGATGATCTGAATACGCCGGCAGCTTTGGGTGCGCTGTTTGACTTTGTGCGGGAGATCAACACACTGTCCGGTTCTTCCAGCCGCAGTGCTCTGGAACAGGCCGCAAAGACCTTCGATGAGCTGACCGGTGTGCTGGGAATTCTGTACAACCGCAAAAAAGATGAGATCCCTCAGGAGATTCTGGACCTGGTAGATCAGCGTGCTCAGGCCAAAAAGGCCAAAGACTGGGCGAAAGCCGATGCTATCCGTGCAGAGCTGACGGAAAAAGGCTATGTGGTGGAGGATACTCCCCAGGGGCCGAAAGTCAGCCGCGCAAAATAAAAAGATAAAAAGCCAGCGCAAAAGCGCTGGCTTTTTATGTGATTTCGTCACGGAATATGCAGGCGGAAAGGGATAGAATCAAATCAGAAACATACAATAAATCAAAAAAGAAAAGAGGAATGAGTTATGGCGATCCTTTCCGTGACAAATCATGATTTCGAAGAAAAGGTTCTGAAGGCACAGCAGCCCGTATTGGTTGACTTTTGGGCGCCTTGGTGCGTGTATTGCCGCCGCCTTGCTCCGGTGATGGATCGGATGGACGGGCAGCCCGATATGCCTCAGATTGTGAAAGTAAACATTGACGATGCGCCTGAATTGGCACAGCGTTATCAGGTGGATACCATTCCCACCCTCCTGTTGTTCCGCGGCGGTGAACATGGGCAGCCTTTGGTGGCACCTGCGTCGCAGGCGCAGATTCAGGATTGGATGAAGCAGCAATAAGGAGAAGAGTACGATGGATGTGAAACGATACGACGTGGTTGTGGTGGGCGGTGGCCCCGGCGGATATACAGCCGCACTGTACGCAGTGCGCGCCGGAATGAGCACCCTGGTCATTGAAAAGCTGTCACCGGGCGGTCAGATGGCCACCACCAGCCGCATTGACAATTATCCGGGTTTTGAAGACGGCATCGATGGTTTTGAGCTGGGCCAGCAGATGCAGCGTGGTGCAGAGCGTTTCGGCGCGCAGACGTTGTATGCTGAGGTCAACGCTCTCGTCCTTTCGGAAAACCCCAAGCGCATTCTCACCAGTGAAGGAGAAGTGTTGGCAGGTGCTGTCATCATTGCCACCGGAGCTGCACCCCGGCAGCTCGGCCTGCCGGATGAAACTTCCTTTCAGGGAAGAGGCGTAGCTTACTGCGCCACGTGCGACGGCATGTTTTATAAGGACAAGGTGGTTGCCGTGGCGGGCGGCGGAAATTCCGCGGCAGAGGATGCTCTGGTGCTTTCAAAACTGTGCAAAAAAGTATATCTGGTACATCGGCGCGACCGCTTACGCGCTATGAAAAGCTATCACGATCAGCTGGAACAGGCGCCCAATCTGGAATTTGTGTGGAATCGTAAGATTACCGGCCTGACCGGCGAACAAAAGCTGGATGGCCTGACGCTGGAGAATGTACAGAGCGGTCAGGCAGAGCACCTTGCGGTGGATGGTCTGTTTGTGGCCATCGGCCGCGTGCCTAACACAGAGTTGGTCCGCGGCCAGGTGGAACTGGATGATCATGGATACATTTTGGCAGATGAGACCACACGCACCAATGTACCCGGTGTGTTTGCAGTGGGGGATGTACGCACGAAACCTCTGCGTCAGGTGGTCACGGCTGTAGCCGACGGCGCGGTGGCAGCGAAGTATGCGCAGGAGTTTCTGGAAGCGCATTTATAAGGTTTTGCTCAGAATCTGTTGGCGCAGTACCTGTGCGGTTTCCAAAGGCGTCCAGGTGCTGGTGTCCAGCAATACGGTGTTCAGTGCATCGTAAAGGGGAAGACGTTCCAGACTCCGCTCCAGCACATCTTCTGTGCGGATACCGGCTTGAATGTCTGCGCCGATTCGTGCACGCAGTACCTGTTCAGAACAGGTCAGAGAGAATCGGTGAAGATGAAACGAGAGACCGTCAAGACGGTTCAAAAGTGCCTGCGCAATTTCATTTTGGTGAAGAACCCAGCACAGAAGAATGTTTTCGTAAGAACTGCACCGGAGAAAGTTGCCTAAAAGATAAGCGATGTTATCCAGCACCATTTCCCGGGTTTCTGCGGTAACGACAAACGGATGGGCATCCCAGCACCAGTCGCCCTCCAGAAAGACACAGTTGGGAAGTTGTTTTTTCAAAAGATTGCAGGCGGTGGTTTTTCCAACGCCCATGGTACCGCCTACAAAAATCAGATTTTTCATAAAGTTCCTTTCATAAAAGACGGGCCGGCATATGCCGGCCCGTTGTGTTATACCAAAGTATTGTCTTCTTCCAGACCGCTGTCGCGCAGTTCCGCCTGTTCGGCAGTGGTTTCGTAGTCCAGGCTGACATCCACATGGTTTGCAATGTTTTCAAGAGCCTGGGGCACACCGGGGAAGTATCGCGCAATGCATTCGCCGCGCACATGAATACCGTCATAAAAATCCGCGCCGGTGGTATTGGGAATGGCATAGGGATTATAGCTTCCGTATACCGGGATCCCAAGCTTATCGGCAATCCGATGTACAGCGGGTTCTGTGGCGAAAAAGCCGGTATAGTGATCTGCCTTTTCCAAAGCATTGTCATACACAAGGGGATGATAAGGCGTGAGGACCAGAATAACATTGATCCCTTTTTCCTGCATATAGGTCAGGAATTTTTCCAGAATCTCCAGCCGTTCCGCGTCAGGGGCGGTGTACTCTTCCATCCGGAAAAAGTTATTTGTCTGACCCAAGGCGTCATTGTCCACATCCGATTGTTGACGTGTGCGGAATTCATAAGAGTACACAAGGCTGCCGTCGGAACGCTTTACCTCGGTGTTTTGCATGAAAGTGTCGCCTTCTACCGGCTGCGGCTTTTTGACACCGTCTTTGGATTCCATCATGTAAGCGATGTTTCCCTGGAAATAACTCAAAGAATACAAAGCCTGCCATTTTTTGTTGGGATCCTGCACTTCGTATTCTGTGGGAATATTCAGCCGGGTGGACAGAAACTCTGCGTAAAGCTGTTTGTTGCTGCGGGCGTCCGTAGAATCCGGACTGGTATCCAACAGCCAGGGATCAAATCCGATGATAACGTTTTTAGGCAGCTTATTCGCTTTGTCAAACAAGTAAAACGTTCCCAACATATCATACCAGTCGGCGCCGGTCAGCGCGCAGTTGAAAAGGCTGTCCGTCTGCGCAATTTCAGTGTTCATCTGCATGATGCGGCTGGAACCGAGCACAATGGTGTCGGGGGCGCTGTCCATTTGATTGACGATCAGCTCCATGACATCGCGCTGCCGTTCGTTCAGCTGCTCATATCCGACTACGTCTTGTCCGGACAGAAGCATATTGGCAACTTCTCGCAAATACTGATCGCCCTGAAAGGTTCCGGAGCAATCAACCGTGTAATTGATCCAGACAACATAGAAGAGAACAGGAAGAAACAGCACTGCACCCAGCAGCAGACGAGCAGCGGAAAAAACACGGCTGCGGGCCGTTTTCCAGAAAGATTTCATATTCGGCCCTCCTTAATACTGCTGATAGATAAAAGAGGACTGGCCAAAGGCGCCAAAGAACAGAATCAGCAAAACAAGTGCATAGTATAAAGGCCAGCGAATAAGCAGGGGAATTTTGCGAATCAGTTTCTGCACAGGAATTTGAAAGCTTTCTACGCTCTCCACCAGCACAAACCCAAACAGGAGCACCAGAGACACAGAGGTTTCAAATCCCAGTGCGGTCAGCGTCGCGGGGACAGCAGATAAGGCGTCCCAGCCGGTAAAAATATGGCCGTAGACGTACAGTGCATCTTTCAGCGCACCGCCGCTGTACGCACCCACAGCAAAAAATACAATACAGCTTGTGAACAGCAAATAGGCGATGCAGATTTGCAAGCATTTGCGAACAGGGGAGAAATAGTAAAGCGGATTGTGTACTTCCATCCGGCGGCGAAGCCTCTGCGTCGCTTTTCCCACACAAAGGTAAAATCCATTCAGAAGGCCCCAAACAAGGTAGGCCAGCGATGCACCGTGCCAGAGACCGCTTACCAGAAATACCAGAATCTGATTTAAGTACTGACGAACTTTTCCCTTGCGATTTCCGCCAAGAGGGATGTATAAGTAGTCCCGGAACCAGCTGGTCAAACTGATGTGCCAACGCCGCCACAGTTCAATAAAGCTTGTGCTGGCCAGTGGCCGGCGGAAGTTCTCCATAACATCGATGCCGAAAATGGAACCCACTCCAATGGCGATGTCGGTACAGGCTGAAAAATCACAGTACAGCTGATAGCTGAACAGCAAGCTTGCAATCAGCAGAATCGGACCGGTGTAATCCGCATAGCGCAAGTTGGAAAATACGGTGCTTACCACACCGCCGATGGTGTCGGCAATCACCAGCTTTTTGAAAAAACCCCACAGAATTCGGAACATACCGCCGGTCACACGGTTGTAGTCAAACGGATGCTCCTGGCGAAACTGGGGAATCATCCGGTTGGCCCGGCAGATGGGACCGGTCATCATACAGGGAAAAAAGCTGACAAACAAAGCGTAATCCAAAAGATTGTGCTCTGCCTGCCGGCTGCGGTAAACGTCGATCACATAGCCCAATGCGGCAAAGGTAAAATAACTGATGCCCAGCGGCGCAGCCAGGCTGATGGCAGGTACGCGCAATTCCCCGCCGAACAGGGAGAAAAGCTGCGACAAACCTTCGCCCAAGAAAGAAAAATATTTGTAAAAGGCCAGAACGCCCATGCAGGCGATTGCGCTGAAGGCAAGGCAGAGTTTTCGCAGCAGAGGATTCTTTACTCGCTCTAAAATCAACCCCGCGCCATAAGTGATCAGCGTGGCGGACAAAAGCACGGGCAGAAAACCGGCATTGGACGGATCATACAGATAAAACAGGTAACTGCACACAAGCAGCCAACCTGTGCGCGCAGCTTTGGGCAATACAAAATAGACAAGACAGGCTCCAAGCAAAAACAGAATGAAAGCCAGGGAAATGAAATTCATGCCGCAAAACTCCGTTTCCGAATTAGGATGAGAAGAACTCAGTGCAAATGAGAATCACGTTTTGAAAGCTCTTCCAGTTTCTGTTCCAATTCACGCACGCGCCGCTCTAAAAGCGCATTGTGCTGAGAGAGACGTTTGATCTTCTCTGAGAATCCGGACACAATGCTGGACAGGCTCAATAGAATCATTAAAACAAAGGCCAAAACCAGCAGGAAAACCAGATTGGCGGCCAGTTCGACCTGCAGAAGATCGCGCAGAACCAATACAATGTAAGGGAAGAGCGCAAAAATAAGCAGAACAAATCCGCTTAAAAACCAGATGATGGAATAGCGAATGGTAAGGCGGTTCTTTTTCAGAAGCCACAAAATGACGCCCAGATACAAAAGAACGCCAACCAGAAGATCGATGCGAAGAAAAAGGCTCAAACCTGCGTCGTTCATGTCCGGTCACCTCGTTTCTTGCGCTTGCTGGTCAGGCGGAACACCACCAGGGCGATGCCCACTTTCAACATGTAATAAATGGATTTAAAGGGGCTGATGGAAGAGGTGCCGCCCATGCGTTCCTGCATAATCACCGGGACTTCTCCCACCTGGTAACCGTTCAGAACTGCGGAAATGATGGCTTCCGGTTCGGGATAATCCTGTGCGTAATGATCGGCAAAATAAGCGGTCAGCTCTTTGCCGCAGGCCCGGAAACCGCTGGTGGTATCCAATACGCGCACGCCGCATAAAATGCGAATCATCACACTGAGAATATTGATCCCGAAACGACGCATAAAGCTGGTCTGGAAACCTTCTTTCGTGATAAAGCGACTTCCGATGCACATATCCAGACGCCCCTGCGCCACAGGGGTGATGACAGCATCCAGATAAGCAGGGTCGTGCTGACCGTCTCCATCCAGCTGTACGGTGATGTCGTAATGATGGGCGCGGGCGTATAAATAGCCGCTTTGTACACCGCCGCCAATGCCCAGATTCACCGGAAGAGAAAGATAGGAAAAGCCATGTTCCTGACAGATTTCAGCGCTTCGATCGGTGGAGCAGTCATTGACAATCACATAATCCACCGTATAGGGAAGAGCGGCGGTGACTTTGGTCAGCCGGGTCACCACACGTTCGATGTTTGCTTCTTCATTGTAGCAGGGAATGATTACAAGAACCCTCAAGGTGTCACCTCTCGTTTGCATCAAAAATGAAATGCTCCATTTCCGCCAGCAGCTTGTCACGGCGGAAATGTTGCATAAAATAGGTACGGCCCGCTTGCCCCAATGCAGCACGGTGTTCACTGTCCATGCCGGCCAAAGTCAAAAGATTTTGGTATAGAGCTTCTGCATCGCCCGCCGGACTGGTCAGGCCACAGACCGCTTCACGCACCACGCGAGTGGCTTCACCATCCACCGCTACCAGACAGGGGCGACCGGCAGCCATGTAGCTGGTGATTTTGGCGGGAACCGTCAATCCTAAATCGTCACTTTTGGCCAGCGCTGCAAACAGTGCGTCCGCCATGGTATGGTAGGCGGGAATGTCCGTCACAGGGTGTTGTCCTTCAAAAGTGAAATAATCGGAAAGCTCTTTTTGACAGATTTGTTCTTCCAGGTCCTGCCGGCTCATGCCGTCACCAACCAAAACAAAGTGAATGTCCGTGCGGCTATCCCGCCGCAGATATTCCGCGCAGCTTACCAAAAGTTCCAAGTTTTGCGCGGGACTGATGTTACCGGCAAACAGAACGTTGAAGCGTCCTGCAAATCGTGCTTTCAAAGCGGGGTCATCCACATCTCGGGCGTACAGGTCTTCGCAATACTGGGGAATGGTAGTTACCCGGGCCCGGGGCGCAATGGCGTGCAGCTTTTGCTCCAGAGCGGGTGACATGGCGATCAGCTTATCGCAACAGCGATAGTGCCAGTGGGATACTTTTTCTGCCACCACCCGCAGAAAACGGTTCTGTACCGGCAAAACCGAATACAGATTTTCCGGCCACAGATCCAGCACATAGCACGTCAGCTCCAACCGGTGCAGTTTGGCGTATACAATGGCGGGCAGCAACATCAACACAGGGCTGGTTTCATAGCAGAAAACAGCGTCGTACTTGCGTCCGTGCAGTCGCGGCAGGTTCAAAACGCCTGTGATCGGATAGGAGATGTAGTTGAGAAAAATCCGCACGGAGGTATTTCCTTTGCGACGGATTTCACCGGCACGAAAGATTTCCACGCCTTCGTGCACTTCCCGGCGGGGCGAAGTATATCGATACCCCTCGAACCATTCCCCTTTGGGATAGTTGGGCAGACCGCACAGCACGTCCACTTCGATTTCGTGTTCCGTGAATCCGCGGCACAGGTCCGTGATGCGGAAATTTTCCGGCCAGTAATGCTGGCTGACCACCAAAATGCGTTTTGGCAAGCGCAGGGCTCCTTTCTGTGAATCGTAGACCGCCTCAGCGCTTGAGCCAAACGGTTTCGTTGACGATTTTTGCGTAACTTTGAATCAGTTTCACTACTTTAACGCTGACGTTGGTGTCGGCATAATCCTCGGCCATCACATAGGGCTCATGGGCATCCCGCATGGCAACCGCCAGATTCATGGCCTGTTCCACATCATGCCCCTTGATACCGCCGATGACAACGCTGCCTTTGTCCAGAACTTCGGGCCGCTCGGTAGAAGTGCGGATCAGAACACCCGCAAAGCCCAGCATGGCGCTCTCCTCGCTGAGTGTACCGGAATCGGACAGAACACAGTAGGCGTTTGTCTGCAGTTTATTGTAGTCCATAAAGCCGAAGGGTTTCATCTCCTGCACCAGCGGATGGAACTGGAAATGACGCTGTTCGATGTACTTCTTGGAACGGGGATGGCAGGAATAGATGATGGGCATGCCGTATTTTTCGGCAATGCTGTTCACAGCTCCCATCAAGCTCATGAAATTTTCCTCGTTGTCGATGTTCTCTTCCCGGTGGGCAGAGAGCAGGATGTATTTGCCTTTTTCCAGGCCCAGACGCTCCAGTACGTCGCTTTGCTCAATGGCATCCCGATGAGCGGCCAGCACTTCCCGCATGGGGCTTCCTGTGACGAAAATGGTTTTGCCGTCGATGCCTTCGCTCAGCAGATAGCGGCGGCTGTGCTCGGTATAGGGAAGGTTAATGTCGGAAATGTGATCTACGATTTTCCGGTTGATCATCTCAGAGACATTCCAGTCCCAGCAGCGGTTGCCGGCTTCCATATGGAAGATGGGCACTTTCAGACGCTTGGCGCTGATGGCGGAAAGGGCAGAGTTGGTATCGCCCAGAACCAGCACGGCCTCCGGCTGTTCTTTTTGAATCAGCTCGTAGCTTTTGGCGATGATGTTGCCCATGGTCTCCCCGAGGCTGCTGCCGACTGCGTCCAGATAGTAATCCGGCTGCCGCAGATTCAAATCAGAAAAGAATACATCGTTCAGCGTGGGGTCCCAGTTCTGGCCAGTGTGCACCAGAATGTGATTGAAGTATTTATCGCAGCATTTAATGACCTCGGACAGGCGGATGATCTCCGGACGAGTGCCGAGAATGGTCATAACTTTCATTTTTTCCATGGGAAAAGCTCCTCATCGTTTATACTTTTTCGTAGAAGGTGTCCGGATGGTCCGGGTCAAACGGTTCGTTGGCCCACATAACAGTGACCATTTCACTGTCGCCCACGTTCTCGATGTTGTGGGTGTATCCGGTGGGAATGTCCACCACTTCCAGCTTGTCACCGGAGACGGAATAAGAGATTACCTTGTCCGTGCCGATTTTGCGAAAGCGAATGACTCCCTGACCTTTCACCACCAGGAATTTTTCATTTTTTGTATGGTGCCAGTGATTTCCCTTCACAATGCCGGGGCGGGAGATGTTTACGCTGACCTGACCGCGCTCCGGTGTGCGCAGAAACTCGGTGAAGCTGCCCCGCTCGTCGCAGTGCATGTTCAGAGGATAGGAGAATGCGTCTTCGGGCAGATAGGACAGGTAGGTGGCGTACAGCTTTTTGGCAAAGGCGTCGCCCATGTCGGGAACCGCGAGGGTGCCGCGGCTGGCCTTAAAGCTTTCAATCAGTTCGGCCAGACGGCCCAGCGTCACCGTGTAGACGTCGCACGTCAGGTGGCAGAACCCGGGAATCGCCCGGTCGCGAACTGCGCCGTCTTCCATTGCGGTGATAAAGGTATTGACCACATCGTCAATGTACACAAGCGGGAAGGCGTAAGCCGGATCCCGAACCTCAATGGGCAAATCATGAGCAATGTTGTGACAGAAGGTGGCTACAACACTGTTGTAAGAAGGCCGGCACCACTTGCCGAACACGCCGGGAAGACGATACACCAGTGCGGGCGCACCGGTGGACTGCTCATGCTCAAACAGAAGCTCTTCCGCCTCGCGTTTGGATTTGCCGTAGTCATTGTCCAGCTCCGCCTGAATGGAAGAGGTAATGAGAACCGGCGCCTGGTTCCCGGCCTGGGCCAGCAGATGCAGAAGCTCTTCGGTCAGACCGCGGTTGCCGGAATAGAATTCGCTGGGATCTTTGGGGCGGTTGACGCCCGCCAGATGAAAGACAAAATCCGCTTTTTGGGCGTATTCGGGCAACTTCTCTCTGGGAGTGTCCAGATCAAACAGCAGCAGGTTTTCATAGCCGCGATTGCGCAATTCGACCACCAGATTTTTTCCCACAAATCCGCCGGAGCCGGTGATCAGAAGGCAGCGCTCTTTATTGTTCACGTCTGCTCAGCTCCTCTTTGATGTAATCCAAGGTCAAAAGCTTGTCCACCACTTCATCCACTGTCAGACGGCGGGTGTTGTGGCTGGTGTATTCATCGTTGGCCTGGGTGTGAACCTTGCCCTCCACAAAGTATTTGTCGTAGTTCAGATCGCGCCCGTCGGCACATACACGGTAATAGCCGCCCATGTCCTCACTGCGCACCCGTTCTTCACGGGTCAGCAGAGTCTCGTACAGCTTTTCACCGTGGCGTGTGCCGATAATACGGGTACCGGTATCGCCAAACAGTTTTTGAACCGCTTTGGCCAGATCGCCAATGGTAGAGGCAGGGCTCTTCTGAACAAAGAGGTCGCCGGGATTGGCGTGCGCAAAAGCAAATTTGACCAGATCTACCGCCTCGTCCAGGCTCATGAGAAAACGGGTCATCTCCGGATCGGTGATGGTGATGGGTTTGCCCGCTTTGATCTGTTCTACAAACAGGGGAATTACGCTACCGCGGCTTGCCATGACGTTGCCGTAGCGGGTGCAGCAGATGGTGGTGTCTTCCGCTTTGACCGTGCGGGCTTTCGCGCCGATGACCTTTTCCATCATAGCCTTGGAAATACCCATAGCATTGATGGGATAGGCCGCTTTGTCCGTGGACAGGCACACTACTTTTTTGACGCCGGCGTCAATGGCCGCGGTCAGCACATTGTCGGTTCCGACAATGTTGGTGCGCACAGCTTCCATGGGGAAAAATTCACAGCTGGGCACCTGCTTCAATGCTGCGGCGTGAAAAATAAAATCCACGCCCCGCATTACGCTGGTCAGGCTGCGCGGTTCGCGCACATCGCCAATATAAAACTTGATCTTTCCGGCCAGCTCAGGATACCGAAGCTGATATTCATGCCGCATGTCGTCCTGCTTTTTCTCATCGCGGGAGAAAATGCGGATCTCGCGGATATCGCTTTGCAGAAAATGCTTCAGCACCGTGTTCCCGAAAGAACCGGTTCCACCGGTGATAAGCAATACCTTGTCCTTAAAATATGTCGAATCCATGGAGAGCCTCCCATTCATTTATGTGAATTTTATCCAATGTCCGTGCAATCTGTATTATTGTAACATAAAGAGGGCTTCATTCCAAGAGTCTGGCCCTGTGAAAAGTCCTTTCTGTGCCGATACAGTTCCTTAAATAATGAAGAAAACAGCCGACGCAAGGTCATTTTATCACAAATTGTTGCATTTGCGTGAAAATCGGATGAAAATATCGCGCAGAGTGCGAATGGCTGCATTGACCTTGTACGATTTTTCTGCTACCATCATAAACAGAAAAATGGAAAAGAGGGAGAACATGCAAGTACAGGAACGTTTTCTTCGTTATGTGAAAGTATATACCACCAGTGATCCCCAATCCGGGGAACATCCCTCTGCGCAGCGGCAGAAGGATCTGGGCCGTATGTTGGTGGAAGAGATGATCGCCTTGGGCCTGACGGATGCACATATGGACGAGCATGGTTATGTCTACGGCACACTGCCTGCAATGGAAGGCTGTGAGAATGCACCTGCACTGGGTCTGATTGCACATATGGACACGGCACCTGGTTTTTCAGGCGAAAATGTGTGCCCGCTGGTGCATGAAAATTACGATGGCGGAGATGTGGTTCTGCCGAAGAACAATACGGTTTTGAAAGTGGCGGATTTCCCCTTCCTGGCGAAGATGAAGGGTGAAACGCTGATTACGGCGGACGGTTCAACGCTGTTGGGCGCGGATGACAAAGCGGGCATTGCGGAAATTCTGACTGCCTGCGAGTACATTCAGCAGAACCATCTGCCCCATGGCAAGCTGTGCGTGGGCTTTACCCCGGATGAAGAAATCGGCGAGGGTGCGTCCCTGTTTGACGTGGAGCACTTTGGCGCGGATTTTGCTTATACCGTGGACGGCGGCGCCGTGGGCGGCGTAGAGTACGAGAACTTCAACGCAGCCAGCGCCGAAATCGAGATTCAGGGTGTGTCTGTGCATCCGGGCAGCGCCAAGGACATTATGGTCAATGCGCTGCTGGTGGCCTGTGAACTGAACAGCATGCTTCCGGCGGACCAGACGCCTGCGCACACGGAAGGCTATCAGGGCTTCTTCCACCTGGACGGACTGACCGGTACCGATGCCAAGGCACGCATGGGCTACATTGTGCGTGACCACGACCGCGCTTCTTTCGAGGCGCGCAAACAGCTGCTGGTGGACGTGGTGGATAAGCTCAGTGAAAAATATCCCACTGCAGTTATCCGCCTCAACCTGCACGACAGCTACTACAATATGGCGGAAAAGATTGCGCCCTGCATGCATCTGATTGAAAATGCAAAGCAGGCAACCAGCGACGCGGGTGTGGAGCCTGTGGTGGAGCCGATTCGCGGCGGCACGGATGGTGCGACACTGTCTTACATGGGACTGCCTTGCCCCAACTTGGGTACAGGCGGCCACAATGCACACGGGCCCTATGAGTGCATCACGGTACAGAGCATGGAAAAAGCAACACAGATTCTGTTGAACCTGGTCAAAGCTTACAGCAAACCGCTGGGAAAGGAATAAGAGCGATGACGAATATCTGGCACGATATTAGTCCGGCCCGAATCAATCCGGATGATTTTATCGCAGTCATTGAGATTGAAAAGGGTTCAAAGAAAAAGTATGAGCTGGACAAAGAGACCGGCCATATCATTCTGGACCGGATTCTGTATACGTCCACGCATTATCCTGCTAACTATGGGTTGATTCCCCGCACATATGCAGATGACGGCGACCCGCTGGATGTGCTGGTGCTGTGCAGTGAGACCATTGCTCCGCTGAGTCTGGTGCGCTGCTATCCCATCGGCGTGATCACCATGCGGGACCAGGGCAAACTGGATGAGAAGATTATTGCCATTCCTTTCGAGGATCCCGTCTACAATGGCTATCATGACATTTCGGAACTGCCCAGTCATATTTTTTCCGAGATGCGCCACTTCTTCACGGTGTATAAGAACCTGGAAGGAAAGGAAACCGTGGTGGATGAAGAACAGGGGCCGGAAGAGGCCCGGGCAATCATTCAGAAGTGCCTGGATGCGTACATTGACCGTTTTTGCCGCTGACGGCTTGTCTTGCATTTCGCGGTGCAACAGGGTATACTGAAAGAAACGAGAAAAGGAGCGTTGTCGAATGAAACATGGGGGAGCATTTCGGTTGGCTGGCCTGATTTTGGGAATCGTTAGCGCTGTGGTCAGCGTGACGTCGATTGTGTTCAGCGTTGTGGGCCTCATGCTTGCAAAGCGTCCGGTGACGCCTCACGTGCGATTGGGCCGGAAATGATGCAAACACAAAAAGCCGGGTGTGTGCCCGGCTTTTTTTGAGCATAAGCGTTTGAAGAAAGAAGTGAGTCGATGCGGATTGCGCAACCGGTTCTCTCCTCGCAGTTGGAAAAGGGAATTGCATTGGAAGAGGCGCTGAGTATGGCATCCAGTGATGAAAGCTCGGTGACGGAGTATCACTTTGAAGGCGGCAGCGCGGCTGAATGGGATTTGAATAAAAGCGAATATCGCAGTTGCGTGTTTTCCGCTTGCCGCCTGACCGGAGCACATTTGGAAAAAGCGTGGCTGCGGGACGTGGTGTTCGAACGGTGTGAGTTATCCGGAGTGCGGCTTGTGGAAAGTACGCTGCATCGGGTGCGCTTTGTGGATTGCAAGTTATCAGGTGTTAATTTGGCCGGAGCGGCATTGCAGGACGTCTGCTTCCAAAATTGCACGGCGGACGGAATGATCCTATCAGAAAGCGGGTTGAAGAATGTCTGCTTTCGGGACTGCAAGCTGCAGGAAGCTTCTTTTTCGGCTTTGCACAAGAAAGCGGTCTTTTCCTTCGAACGCTGTGATCTGCGGGCGGTGGACTTTTTTCATACACCGCTCAAAGATGTGGATCTGACCAGCAGTGACATTGACGGAATTCGTCTGGAAGGCAGTGAGCTGCGCGGAGCAGTGGTCACCGCGTTGCAGGCGTGTGAACTGGCAAAACTTTTAGGCGTTGTGATTAAATCCTGAACAGGAGGACAAACATGAAACAGTATCTGGAGGCCGGCGAATTCGTTACCACACACGGCGTGATGGGAGAACTGAAATTGTACCCTTGGTGTGACGATGCCTCTTTTATCACCGAATTGCCGCGTCTGTTTTTGGGGCGCGACGGCCAAAAGGAAAAGAAAGTGACGGCAGCCCGCGTGCACAAGGGCATGTGTCTTGTGAAACTGGAAGGGGTCGACTCCATTGACGATGCCCGGCCTTATGTGCGCCGGGTTGCCTATTTTGCCCGTGCGGATGTGCAGCTGCCGGAGGGACGCTTCTTTGTCCAGGACATCATTGGATGCAAAGTGCTGGATGCGCAGACCGGGCAGGAGTACGGTCGTGTGACGGATGTCACGCATCCGGCCGCCAGCGATGTGTACGAAGTGCGCAATGAACAGGGCGAAACCTTTTTGTTCCCGGCAGTGCCGGAGTTTTTAGGCGAGCTGTGCCCCCTGGAAGGTTACATTACGGTGCGGCCCATCCCGGGTATGTTCACTTCTGACGGAGGAAACGACGATGAGGATTGATGTAGCGACGTTGTTTCCGGAGATGTGTGAACGGGTGATGAGCGAAAGTATCATCGGACGTGCACGCCAGCGCGGATACATTGAGTTTCACGCGCATCAAATTCGCGACTATACGCTGAATCGTCAAAAACAGGTGGATGATTATCCGTATGGCGGGGGACATGGCATGATCATGCAGGCGCAGCCCATTCATGATTGCTGCCAGAATGTGATTCGTCAGGTGGAACAGGCGGGACATGCCCGTCCCCATGTGGTGTTCCTGACTGCAGCGGGCCGCCCCTGGAACGAAGAGGAGTGCAAACGTCTGGCGGGGTACGACAGTCTGCTTTTGGTGTGCGGACATTACGAGGGCATTGACGAGCGTGTCATTGAGGAACTGGCGGACGAAGAGATCTCTATTGGGGATTACGTGCTCACCGGAGGTGAGCTGGCGGCTTTGGTAGTGGCGGATAGTGTGTTCCGGCTGTGTCCGGGCGTTTTGTCCAGCCCGGAAGGATATGAGGAGGAGAGTTACTACAGCGGGCTCTTGGAATATCCGCAGTACAGCCGGCCGGAAGAGTGGAATGGGCGAAGTGTCCCGCCGATTTTGCTGTCTGGTCACCACGAGAATATTGCAAAATGGAGAAAAGAGCAGTCGCTGGAGAGAACGCGGATTCGCCGCCCGGATTTATACGAGAAATATTCAAAAAAAGTCAATGGAAAAAATCAATAAAGAATTGAGAGGGCTATTGTATATTTTGCCTATGCTGTTGAAAACTAACTAGTAAAAGTGTACAAAGCGACCGGGCGCTGCAACGTTGTTTGAAGGCATTGTTGCAAAAATTATCGGATTGCGTCCGAAAAGATTGACGTTTTGAAACTTTTTGGTATACAATAAGGACAAAGGCACAAGATACATGATAAGGAGCGTTTGCTATGTTTGTGAAAGAAGTAACTGTGGAGAATCAGGTCGGCTTGCACGCACGTCCCGCTACTTTCTTCATTCAGAAGGCCAATGAGTTTAAGTCTTCCATCTGGGTTGAGAAAGAAGAACGCCGTGTGAATGCAAAGAGCCTTTTGGGTGTTCTGTCTCTGGGCATCGTGGGCGGTACTACGATTCGCATTATTGCTGACGGCGCTGACGAGCAGGCTGCTGTGGAAGGCTTGATCAAACTGGTGAATTCCGGTTTCAGTGAATAAATTACCCAAGAGAAACATAAGTGCGCTGCCTGAAACTGGCGGCGCATTTTCTTTTTCAGAAGAAAGGCGGTGGCGGCGTGACAAAGTATGAACTTTGGCAAAAGGCCAAAATGCTCCCCTTGCTGCCGGGGGTGTATATTATTCGCAACAAAGCGGGCGAGATCATCTATATCGGAAAGGCCAAACGTCTGCGTACCCGCGTTTCGCAGTACTTTCGTGAAGGGGTTCCCCATGATGCGAAAGTAACCAAGATGATTCATAACGCTTACGAGTTTGATGTGATCGTCACCCAAAGCGAATTTGAGGCACTGGTGCTGGAATGCAGTCAAATCAAGCAGCACAAGCCCAAATACAACATTTTGCTGAAGGACGACAAGGGTTACAGCTATGTGAAGGTGACGCGGGAAGAATACCCGCGCATTTCTGCGGTGTTGCAGAAGGAGGATGACGGAGCGGAATACATCGGGCCGTATACCTCCAGCTTTGCAGTGCGGGAAATGGTGGAAACGGCAAACAATGTGTTCCGACTGCCGCGCTGCAACAAAAAATTCCCGCAGGACATCGGAAAGGGAAGGCCCTGCCTGAATGCTCATATTGGGCGGTGCATGGCGGTCTGTTCGGGCAAAATCAGTTCTGAAATGTACCGGGAGGCAGTGGATGGTGCACTGCACATGATCCGCCATGGTCAGAACGACATTTTAAAACTGCTGCGCCAGCGCATGGAAGAGGCTGCGGAAAAGTTGGACTTTGAGCGGGCAGCCATGCTGCGGGACCAAATCAATGCCATTGAAAAGGTAAGCCGTGGACAGAAGGTAGTGCGCAGCAGCGTATCCGAACAGGACGTGTTCGCACTGGCAGCAAGCGCGTCGGCGGTTTGCGCAGCGATTTTGCGCTTCCGGGAAGGCCGGCTGGTGGACAAGCGGGAATTCCTGTTTCATGATACACAGGATACTGCTGCTGTGCGCAATGAGTTTTTGCCGCGCTACTATTTGGAAGACAGTGAGTTTATCCCCCGCAGTATTGCTGTGGACCAGCTGCCGGACGGTTGGGAGGATTTGCGGCGGCTTTTGAGCGAGACCCGGGGCAGCAAAGTGCAGTTATACGTGCCCCGCAGAGGTGATACTGCAAAACTGGTAGAAATGGCTCGCACCAATGCATTCGAGCGGCTGGCCCGGGAGAGCGGCCGCTACGCTCGGGAACAAAAATTGCTGGATGAGACAGCGGCGCTGCTGGGGTTGCGTCAGCCGCCGCAGGTTATTGAAAGTTATGATATTTCCAACTGGGGCGACGGAACCAGCGTGGCCGGTATGGTGGTTTTTGAGGGCGGAAAGCCCAAAAAAGCAGGGTACCGCCGCTTTAAGATGCAGACGGTATTTGTCAATGATGACTATGCGTCCATGGCGGAGACATTGACCCGGCGTGCCGGCGAATATGCCAAGGGCGGAAACGGCCAGTTTGCGGTCAAGCCGGATTTGATTTTGTTGGATGGCGGCCGCGGGCAGGTTTCGGCTGTGCGCAAAGCGTTGGAGAATACGGCTTTTGCGGACGTGCCGCTGTTTGGTATGGTAAAGGATGATCGGCACCGCACCCGGGGCTTGATTACCCCGGATGGGGAAGAGATTCAGCTGGCGCTGCACAAAGGCGTGTTTGGCTTTATCACTTCCATTCAGGACGAAACGCACCGCTGGGCCAATGATTACCGCAAGCGGCTGCAAAAGGGACGTGCTTATGCGTCTACGCTGCAAAGTGTGCCGGGGGTTGGCCCGGCCACAGCCAAAGCGTTGATGGCTCATTTTAAAACAGTGGCTGCCGTGCGTGAGGCTAACTACGAAGAACTGTGTGAGGCCAAGGGGGTATCCAAGCGAGCGGCGAAAGCCGTGTATGATCATTTTCGTCAAACTTGACAAATGACGTTGTGCCCTCCATAATAAAATAACAAGCGGAGCGCTGCAAAAGAAAGGGTGGGGAAAATGCGTGTTATCGCGGGGAGTGCCCGTGGCATTCGGCTGACGGCACTGCCGGGCGAGGAAATTACTCGCCCCACCATTGACCGTGTCAAGGAAAGTATGTTCAGTTCGGTTCAGTTCCTGGTGGAGGGGGCGGATGTGCTGGATTTGTTTGCCGGTTCCGGTCAGCTTGGGATTGAAGCGCTCAGCCGCGGAGCCCGGCGCTGTGTGTTTATTGACCAGGATAAAGGGGCTTGCGATGTGGTTCGTCAGAATCTGCGTGCAGCCGGTCTGGCAGGAAAAGCCAGTGTTACTCAAACACAGGCTCAGCATTATCTTTCTACCGCCAGAGAGCCTTTTGATCTGGTCCTGATGGACCCACCCTATCGACAGGGAACGGTGGCGCAGCTGCTGCCGTTGGTGGCAAGAGTGGTCAAGCCGGGCGGTGTGGTGCTGGCGGAAACAGAGTATGGTGCGTCTCTGCCGGAACGGTGCGGCCCCCTGGTCTGCAAAAAGCATTATAAATATGGCAAGGTGGCTTTGGCACGTTATGAGTGGACGGACGCGGAAGCTGAGCCTGCGGAAGGAGACCGCGGATGAAAATTGCGATTTGTCCCGGCAGTTTTGACCCCATTACCAAAGGGCATCTGAACATTGTGGAACGCTCGGCCCGTCTGTTTGACGAAGTGATCGTTCTGGTTTTGGTCAATCCCAATAAAAGACCTACCTTTTCCGCTGAGGAACGGGTAAGGTTTATTCAAAAAGCCTGTGCGCACATTCCCAATGTGAAGGTGGACTCTTACCATGGCCTGCTGGCAGATTACGCGCATCGGGCCGGGGCTTGCACAATCATCAAAGGCTTGCGTGCGGTGACGGATTTTGAATATGAGTTTCAGCAAGCGCTTGTTAATAAACAGCTGAACCCTGAATTGGAAACCATGTTTGTGATCACGGATTCCAGTTATATGTATCTGTCTTCCAGCATGGTGCGTCAGGTGGCTGAATTCGGGGGCGACGTCAGCGGATTTTTGCCGGAGCCGATTTGTGAAGAAATTGTAGAACGCCTCGCTCAGAGGCAGGAAAGGGAGTAATGTGTCATGTCAATCGATGAATTGCTGGATGTCATGGATGAAACGCTCGAAGACGCGCTCAACGTTCCGTTCAGCGGCGGTAAGCGCATGGTGGATGTGGAAAAAGTGCGCGAGCTGATCGATGACATTCGCCTGAATATGCCTCAGGAGATCCAACAGGCCAAAGCGGTCGTGAAGGATCGCACTCAAATTGTAGAAAAGGCCAAACGGGAAGCAGATATGATTATCAAACGCGCGGAAGAGCGCGCCCGTGCCATGGTGGCCGAAGAAGCCATTATGAAGACTGCTCAGCAAAAGGCTACAGAGATGATTACCAGTGCGCAGAACCAGAGCCGGGAAATGCGTGCGACTGTAACCAATTATTGCGAGAATATGCTTCGTCAGACAGAGGAGCAGCTGTCCAGCAGCCTGAGCGATGTGCAAAACGTGCGCGCGACACTGCGCCAGTCCGGCAAACGCGGAACAAAACGTTCAACACCGCCGCGCAATACAAATGCTTAATTGTAAAAACGCCCCGAACCATCGGGGCGTTTTTTGCATAAATTAAATTGTCTGTTCACCTCTTGACAATTTGTGCTTAATGATATAAAATATCATTAAAGACAAAGAAGGAGAATGGAGATGGAAAAGCGCAATACCATTCAAAAGCAGCTGGTTTTAGACGCTGTGGCACAGCTGGCCGATCATCCCACGGCGGATGAGGTTTACGCCTGCATTGTGAAAAACCATCCAACCGTGAGCAAGGCAACAGTGTATCGCAATTTGAGCAGCCTTTCCGAAGATGGTATACTGCGGCATGTCCGCATGCCGGAAGGGGCGGACCGCTTTGATCACACGCTGAAACCGCATTTTCATATTGAGTGCATTAGCTGCGGTGCACTGCGCGATGTCTGGATGCAGTCGGATGAAAAACTGAGCCGCGAAGTGGAGCGGACGACTGGCTACAGCCAAGTGCAGTACGATATTGTATTTACGGGGGTATGCCCGGCCTGCCAGGAGCATGAAAACGACTAAAGTACGTCATACTTTGTCTGAGGGGCTACATCCGTCAATTTAACAATGAGAAAAGGAGAGAAGTAACTATGGAACTGAAAGACTCGAAAACAATGCAAAACCTGTTGACCGCCTTTGCCGGTGAGAGCCAGGCTCACACCAAGTATCTGTACTATGCTTCCAAAGCTAAAAAAGAGGGCTATAATCAGATCGGCGCGCTTTTTGAAGAAACTGCCCGCAACGAGAAAGAGCATGCAAAAATCTGGTTTAAACAGCTGCACGACGGTGCTGTGCCTGATACGCTGACCAACCTGGCCGACGCGGCTGCCGGCGAGAACTATGAGTGGACCGATATGTACGCGGGTTTTGCGGCCACTGCCAAAGAAGAAGGCTTTGAAAAACTTGCATATCTGTTTGAAGCAGTGGGCAAGATCGAAAAAGGTCACGAGGAGCGCTATCGCGCCCTGAAGGCCAGCATTGAGCAGGGCAAAGTGTTTGCACGTGAGACCGAGCAGGTTTGGGTATGCTCCAACTGCGGTCATGTGCACATCGGCACCCATGCGCCGGAGAAATGCCCTGTCTGCGATCATCCCCAGGGCTATTTCATCCTGGAAGCCAAGAATTATTAATTGGTTTTGGGCCCACGGTTTTCCGTGGGCTTTTTTTGTGCGCTGAAATTCGCTATACTATAATGGAATCTTAAAAAGCGTTGGAGGGAACAGAATGCTTCAGTTGATTTTGGGCGTGTCGGGAACCGGAAAAACCGGGCGCATTCTTGCGCTGATGAAGGCGCGCGCATTGGCGGGCGGCCACAGCATTCTTCTGGTGCCCGAGCAGTTTTCCTCCTCTGCGGAGACCATGGTGTATCGCGCTTTGGGCGACCGTTTGGGCGCGTTTGTAGATGTATACAGTTTTACCAGTCTGGCGGAATTTCTGCTGAAAACTTTCGGCGGTGTGTGTGTACCCACCATGACCGATGCCGCCCGGGCGGTGGCTGTTCGCCGTGCCTTGGACGTTTTGGGAGATGAAGTGCAAAACTATCGCCGTCACCGCCGCAGTACGGGCTTCTGCAACTTGTGTGCAGAGGCGATCAAAGAATTGAAAACCGCCGGTGCGCAGCCGGAGGATGTTCTGCGCGTGGCGGGGCAGGGTGCGGATGGTGAGAAATTGCGGGAATTGGGGCTTTTGTTCGCTGCCTACGAAACGGTTATTCGAGACAGCGCCATGGACCCTGCAGATCGGCTGACCGTCAGCGCACAGCGAATGGATCCGCTTTTTTTGAAGGATACAGAAGTCTTTATCGATAACTTTGACGGGTTTACTGCGCCCCAGTATCGGTTGCTGGAAAAATTGATGCACGCGCAGCAGTGTACCGTTGCGCTTTGCTGTGACGGTACAGCGGACCAGGAGGCGGGGCTGGGGCTGTTCAGCCCTGTTAAGACCACCGCGCAGCGGCTGCGGCGAATTGCCGCCCGCGAGGGAATAGCGGTGGCGGTTCCCAAGGTGCTGCAGGAAGATCTGCGGCACAAGGATGCGCCGGGCCTTTTGGCGGCATCGCAGGCGCTGGCCTTCGGTAAGGCGGACCATTCGGATGCGGATCAGGTGTATCTGACGCCCGCCCGCAATGTTTACGCCGAGTGCAAGGCGGTGGCATGCCGCATCGCTTCTCTTGTGCGTCATCAGGGATATGCTTACAGCGATATTGCCGTGATCTGCCGTTTACTGGACGACTATGATGCGCCCATCCGTTATGAGTTTGGCTTGGCTGATATTCCCTATTTCACAGACCGGACCGACACGCTGGAGCATACGGGCGTAGCGGCCTTTTTGAACGCCGCGCTGGAGCTTCTGGCGCGGGGGTTGAGCACAGAACCGCTGCTGCGCCTTTTAAAAACCGACTTGTGCGGCTACACGGCACAGCAGATTGCGGAGCTGGAAAATTACGCCTATACCTGGCGGTTGAAAGCGGCGGAATGGCGCGCACCCTTTGAGAAGAACCCCTCGGGATTTGGCTCACAGATGACACCGGAAGACCGGCAGACATTGGAACAGGTGGAAGGCATCCGTGCAGAAGTAATTCCCCGTGTGGAAGCCTTTTTAAGTGCGGCCAGAGGACAGACGGCTGCCGGCATTTCCCGGCAGTTGTATTTCCTGCTGGCCAGTTTCGGGGCGGACGAGCACACTTCGCAGCTGGCGAAGGCTTTTGCCGAGGAAGGCGATTCTCTGCGGGCGGAAGCAGTGTACCGAACCTGGGACGAGGCCATGCAGCTGTTGAGTCAAATGGAACAGCTTCTTGGAAAAGACGAAGTGACTGCCGCCGAATATGCCGATTTGTTCCTGCTGCTGGTGCGAAGCACGGATTTGGGACATGTGCCGGAGACGCAGGACGCGGTGATGCTGACCACCGCGGATCGTATGCGACTGGATAGCCCCAAAATCTGTTTTGTGCTGGGCGTGTCGGAGGGACAGTTTCCCAAATTGGCGGGAGCCAGCGGCCTTTTGACGCATGCGGACCGGGATCTTCTGGTGCAAAGCGGCGTGCAAATGCCCGGCGGATACGAAAACCGGACACTGCTGGAGCAAATGTTTTTCTATCGTGCATTGACCGCGCCCTCGCAGAGACTCTATATCAGTTATGTGGCGCCGGAGAGCGGAGGCGCTCCGATGGCTGCGGCTTTGGCTCCGGTGGCGGATTTGAATCCACAGCCGGACCAAATGGAGTTTGCCGAACTGGCGCCTACCTGCGCCGCTGCGCTGGATTTGTACGGCGCACAGTATCGGGATGATACAGCGGAAACGGCTTCGCTGGCCCAGGCGCTGGCGGACCAGCCTCAGGCACAGGCAAGCCTGGCAGCTATGGAATATGCTGCCAGACCTGTGCCCATGCACGCACAGGATAAGGCGGCCATGGAAAAGGTAGTCGGCCGCAATCTGCGCCTTTCGCCCACCCGGGTGGAACAGTATTATCGTTGCCGGTTCAGCTATTTTTTGCAGTATGTGCTCAAAATCAAACCGCGCAAGCGGGCGGAACTTTCGCCTATGGAGAGCGGCAGTCTGATCCACTACATCCTGGAGCAGGTAATGCGCCGGGCTGGCGCCGAATTTGCCACCATGCCGCAAGAGCAGCTTCTGGAGTTGGCCCGGCAGGTGGCGGAAGAGTATGTGGCTGAAAACATGCCCGAGGCTTCGGCTCGTTTCGGTTATCTTGTTGAGCGGCTGAAGCGCAGTGTGGGACATCTCCTGTGCTATTTGCAGCAGGAGCAGGCACAGAGCTCGTTTCATCCGGTGGCCTTTGAACAAACCATCGGGGACGGCGAGGGCGAGATCAGGCCCTTGACTCTGAAGACACCGGACGGTCACACCGTGCAAGTGGTGGGGCAAATCGACCGGGTGGACGTAATGCGCCGGGAAGGCCATGCGTATGTGCGTGTGGTAGACTACAAAACCGGCTCCAAAAGTTTCAGTCTGGACGATGTATACTGCGGCTTGAACACGCAGATGCTTTTGTATCTTTTCACTTTGTGCAGAGGGGAAGATGGGCCGGATGCTCCGGTGGCGTCGGGCGTGCTTTACTTGCTCAGCGATCCTGCGCCGGGCAGCATGCCCCGGTCGGAGGCGGCAAATTTGCCGCTGTACAAAGTGGACGGGCTGGTGCTCAACGATGAAGTGGTGCTGCGGGGCATGGATAAGGAAGCCAGCGGCCTCTTTGTGCCGGTGAGTTTTTTGAAAAGCGGTGCGCCCCGGGCAAGTTCCAAACTGGCGCATCTGGAAAAAATCGGCAACATTCGCCGCCATGTGGAACAGCTGGTGGTGGAGATGGCCAAGGGGCTGTACGAGGGCGATATCCGTGCCGTACCTCTGCGCAATGCAGCTCATTGCCCGTGCGACACCTGTGACTATCGGGTGGTTTGCCGCCATGAGGACGGGCGGGACGAATGCTATGTCAGTGCACCCAAAGGTGTGTTTGAGACGCCGGTGGAAAAGGAGGAGAGCTGATGGCACAAACGCGAAACTGGACCAGCGCACAACGCCAGGCCATCGAGGACCGGGGCGGAACGTTGCTGGTCAGTGCTGCCGCGGGAAGCGGAAAGACGGCGGTTCTGGTGGAGCGTGCTGTGCGCCTGATCTGCGACGAGCACCATCCGGTGGATGCGGACCGTCTGTTGATCGTGACTTTTACCCGCGCCGCCGCGGAAGAACTGCGCGGCCGGATCGCGGAACGCCTGGCGCAGGAAGCGGCTCTGGATCCGGGCAGCGTTTGGCTGCGCCGCCAGCGGCTTCTGCTGGGCCGTGCGGATATCTGCACCATTGACGCTTTTTGCATGCAGCTGTTAAAAACGTATTTCGCGCAGCTGGACCTCCCGCCGGACTTCGGGCTGGCGGACGATGCCACCGCCTATGCGCTGCGCGGCGATGCGCTGGCACAAACTTTGGAAGAGATGTACCAGGACGAGGACTTTCGTCGCTTTGCCGACTGCTACGGCCGCGCCCGCAGCGATGCCGCGGCGGCGGATGCGGTCTTGGGCCTTTATGACTTTTTGCGCACACTGCCTCATCCCCAACAGGCTTTGGAACAGTTGTGCGCGGATTACGCCGACCATCGCCCTTTGGAACAGACCAAATGGGGGGCGTTTTTGCTCGAACATGCTTCGGATGCGGTGAAAAGCGCAAAGGCGCTGCTTGCGAGCGCTGAAAAAATTGTAGCCGGCGAGCCGGCGCTGGCCAATTACGGAGCGGCGCTGGAATCTGACCGGGCGTTTTTTGATGCGCTCAGCTCCTGGCTGCAAAAGGGCCGCTGGGACAGCGCTCTGCTTTGCGCGCAGGAGTATGTGCCGCCGGCCTTCAAGGCTGTGCGGGGGTACAACGGAGCGGACATGGACGCAGTGAAGGCGCTGCGGGAAGAAGTGAAGAAGGTTCACAAGGAACTGAAGGAAAAGATTTTTCTATGCACACAGGCGGAATTTGAAGAAGACCGCCAGCGCATCCTGCCCATGCTCAACGTGCTGGCCCGGGCGGTGCGCGATTTTGAACAGCGATTCTTTGCGGCCAAAATCGAGCAGAAAGTATTGGAGTACAGCGACTTTGAGCATCTTTCTCTGCGCCTTCTGTGCGGGGAAAACGATGAGAAGACCGAGGTCGCCCGGGCGGTAAGCGGACGTTTTGACGCGGTGATGGTGGACGAGTATCAGGACACCAACGCGCTTCAGGCACTGCTGTACCGGTGCCTTGCCAACGACGACGCTTCCAATTTGTTTTTTGTAGGCGATGTAAAACAAAGTATTTACCGTTTCCGCCTGGCGAGTCCGGAGATTTTCATCGCTCAGCGGGAGGCCTTTGCGCCCTATCAGGAGGGCGGCCCGCATCCGGCCACCATCACGCTTGGTAACAATTTCCGCAGCGCCGGAAGTGTGATCGACGGGGTGAACGATGTGTTCTCCTGCGTGATGAAGCGACAGGTGGGCGATGTGGACTACAATGCCGAAGAGATGCTGTACCGGGGCGTTCCCGACTCCTACGATGGTGGTCCTGTGGAAGTGTATATTGCGGATCAGGGCACAAAAATGTCCGATCTGGGTGATGCGCCCGCGGTGGCCGATCTGGTGCAGAAACTGGTGCGTGAGGGGTTCGCCGTGCGGGATAAAAACGGCGGCACACGTCCATGCCAGTACGGCGACATTTGCATTTTGCTGCGCAGCAGAGCCGGTTTCTCTTTGTATGAGCAGACGTTGACCGGACGGGGCGTGCCGGTGGCTGCCGACGCGGGGGACAGCCCGCTGACCGCCGGAGAGTGTGCCCCGGTGTTGTCCATGCTCCGGGTGATTGACAACCCCGCGCAGGATGTGCACATGGCGGCGGTGCTGCTGAGTCCGATGTTTGATTTTACACCGGATGATTTGGTGCGCCTGCGGGCGGAATATCCAAAACTGGGACTGTACGCGGCCCTGACGCAGAGCAAAGAGGAGAAGGCGGTCCGCTTTTGCCGCCTGCTGCGACGGCTGCGTGCGTTGGCAGCCACGGCGCCGGTGGCGCAGCTGTGCGACGAGATCCTGGCGCAGACCCATTATTTCGCTGCGGTGGGCGCCATGGAGAACGGCGCCGAGCGGCGCGAAACGCTGCGTGCCTTTACGGCGTGGGCAAGCGCAGTAGGGGCGGGCGGCCTTCCCGCAGTAATCCGTATGGCGGACAACGCCATTGACAGCGGTGCGCTGCCTGCGGCGGGCGCGGTGGCGCTTCCCAAAGGCTGCGTGTCCATCATGACCATTCACCGTTCCAAAGGTTTGGAGTTCCCGGTTGTGATTCTGGCGGATGGTTCCCATCAGTTCAATCTGCGGGACGTTTCCAATCGGGTGTTGTTTCATCCTCAGCTCGGGCTGGGAATGACGTTGCGTGCCGGTGAGGGCGGTTTGTATGACACTGCCCCCCACAAGGCCATTGCTATGGCGCTGCGGGCGGAATCGGTCAGCGAGGAGATGCGCATTTTGTACGTGGCGCTCACCCGGGCACGGGACAAACTGATTCTCACACTGCCTCTGGCAAAACCGGAAAAGGTGCTGTCGGAACTGGCAACCCAGCTGGCGGGAGCAGGGGGGGCGTCCCCCTACCTGCTGCGCAAGGCCTCCAGTTTTGCACCCTGGATTTGCACAGCTGCGCTTCTGCATCCGGACTGCGGCAATCTGCGGGCACTGGCTGGAGGGGCAACTTTGTCGCTCTATCCGGCGCAGGGGCACATCCGTGCGACGGTTGTTTCGCTGCCTGACCAGCAACAGGAACAGCAGCAGGCGGAATTCGCACGTGCCTGTCAGCCGGACCCCGCTTTAACCGAGCAGCTGCGCGGGAATTTTGCTGCCCAGTATCCACGGGCGGCTCTGAGTGATTTGCCCGTAAAGCTGAGCGTTTCGGGATTGGCACACGGCGGCGACCAACCGGTTCTGGCACGGCCTGCCTTCCTTTACCAGGAGGGAATGACCGCGGCGGAAAAGGGAACAGCGCTTCACAGCGTACTTCAGTTTGCTGATTTGCAGGCAGCCCGAGAGGACTTGCAGAGAGAGGTAGCGCGTCTGGTAGATGAAAAATACATTGACGCTCACATTGCTGCACAGCTGGATGAGAAACGGATTCAGGATTTTTTTGATACGGATCTCTCACGGCGGATGCTGACAGCGGAGAAACTGCTGCGGGAATATGCCTTTTTGACGGCGGTCCCGGCAAAATATGTGCAGCCGGATATCGCCCCCGCATTTCAGAATCAGCCGGTGCTGGTGCAGGGAATTGCGGACGCGGTGCTCATCAATGGAGATGAAGCAGAAATTGTGGATTACAAGACCGACCGGCACAAGACGCCCCGGCAGTTTTTGGAAAGCTATGCCCGGCAGCTGCTTTTGTATAAGGCTGCAGTGGAGAAACGTCTGCCGGTGAAAGTGACGGCCTGCACCATCTACTCGTTCCAGCTGGGACAGGAAATTTCCGTTCCCCTTGAAAAAGATGAAAAAAATCCTTGACATAGGAGAACCCCGGCGGTATACTTGAACAGTAAACAAAGTAGCTCTGGCTTGGCAGCCAACGCTCACCTTGTGCGCCGCTCAAGGCGCCGGGTCAATACAGAACCTTTTTACAGAGTTCTTGTGTCTTTTTGTGCGGCTGCCGTCACCGGCAGCCGCACTTTATTGTTTCAAACAAATTTTTGGAGGTGTTTTACCATAGCCGGCAAAAAAGAACTGGAGATCAACGAAGGCATCCGTGACAAAGAGGTGCGCGTGATCGACGCGGACGGAACCCAGCTGGGCATCATGTCCGTGCGGGATGCACAGAGAAGAGCGGACGAGAAAAATCTGGACCTTGTGAAGATCGCTCCCCAGGCACAGCCCCCCGTATGCAAAATTTTGGATTACGGGAAATATCGCTTCGAGCTTCAGAAGCGGGACAAAGAAGCAAAGAAAAATCAGAAGGTCGTAGATATTAAGGAGATTCGTCTGTCCCTCAACATCGACACGAACGACTTCAACACCAAAGTCAACCAGGCGGCCAAGTTCTTGGCCAAGGGCGACAAGGTGAAAGTTTCCATCCGGTTCCGCGGCCGCGAAATGGCGCACACCAACCTCGGCCTGGACGTGCACAAGCGCTTTGCCGAGGCTCTGCCGAGTGCCGTGGTGGAAAAACAGCCCAAGCTTGAGGGACGGAGCATGCAGATGTTCCTGGCCCCAGCCCCTTCCAAGCAAAATTAAGGAGGAACTGAAAATGCCCAAGATCAAAACTCATTCCGGTGCGAAAAAACGCTTTAAGCTGACGAAGAACGGCAAAGTGAAGCGCGGTAAGGCCTTCCGCAGCCACATTCTGACCAAAAAGAGCACCAAACTGAAACGCGGTTTCCGCAAATCCGCTTATGCGGACAAGACGAACACAGCTGCCGTGAAACGCATGCTGCCCTACGCTTAAGCAACCGAACACAAGAAAAACCGCTATTAAAGGAGATTTAAGAATATGGCTCGTATCAAAGGCGCAATGATGACGCGCAAAAGAAGAAAAAAGACTCTGAAACTTGCCAAAGGTTATTTCGGCAGCAAATCCAAACACTTTAAAATGGCCAAACAGCAGGTCATGAAGAGCGGCAACTACGCGTTCGCTGGCCGTAAGATGAAAAAACGCGAGTTCCGCAACCTGTGGATCACCCGCATCAACGCTGCCTGCCGTGCAGAGGGAATGAACTATTCTTCCTTCATGAACGGTCTGAAGAAAGCTGGCGTGGAGCTGAACCGCAAAATGCTGAGCGAAATGGCGATTCACGATCCGAAGAGCTTCTCCGCTCTGATCGAGACCGCGAAAAAAGCCGTAAAATAAGAATTGCGACACGCCCGCGCACAAGTTGCACGGGCGTCGCTTTGTATTAGCGGGTGCCCTGAAAAAGCACAAAAAGGAGAGGCAAGCGCCATGGAATTGCGGATCACAAGCCGCGAAAACGAGAAGATCAAACAACTTTGCAAGCTGCGTGACAGCGCTGCGTTCCGTCAGGCGCAGCAGTGCTTTCTGGCTGAGGGCGTGCGCCTTTGCCGCGACATCGCCGCCGTGCGCAAACCGCGAGAAGTCTATGTTACGGAAAAGGCCCTGGCACAGCATCCGGAGCTGGCGGCGTTGCCCGGTCCCCGCATACTCGTCTCCGATGGAGTGGCCGGTAAAATTTCGGACACCAAAAATCCGCAAGGGGTTTTCTGTGTGTTTGACCGCGTGCTGGACTCTTTGGAAAGCACTGCGCCGGCCGGGCGCTGGTTGGTCCTGGAACATGTGCAGGACCCAGCCAACATCGGTGCGCTGATGCGCAGTGCCGCGGCTTTCGGCTTTGACGGTGTGGTGCTGTGTGCAGACTGTGCGGACCCGTACAGTCCCAAAGCGGTGCGCGCCAGCATGGCTACCGTGGCACGCTTAAAACTGCTGCAGGCAGAGACGGTGCAACAGGTGGCCGCCTGGCTGAAAGAGGCGCGTGTGCCGTTGGTTGCCGCTGCGCTGTACCATTCGGTTCCGCTGGATGAAGCGGATGGCCTGCGCGGCAGCAATGTGGCGCTTTTGATCGGGAACGAGGGTAACGGCCTTTCCGATGCGGCGGTGAACGCGGCAGACGTGGCAGTACGCATTCCCATGGCGCCGGGAGTTGAATCGTTGAATGCCGCGGTGGCAGGCAGCGTTTTGCTCTGGCACTTTAGGGGAGTATAGAGGATGGGAAGACTGGAAAATTGGCTGTGGTTGGCCAATGCCCTGGGCCCCTGTGCTTCCAATGCCGCCCGGGTGTTGGCGGAGTTCTCTTCGCCGGAAGAAGTGCTGGAAAGGCGGGAAGAGTGGTCTCAGTGGTTTTCACCATTGCAACTGCGCACTCTCCAGCGCACTTGTCCGCACGACTTTTTGGGGCGTTTGGAGGAGTGCCTGCGTCTGGATGTTCAGATCGTGACTTGGGAAGATGCAGATTATCCTTCTCAGTTGCGTCAGATTGATTGTCCGCCTCCGGTCCTTTATTACCGGGGCGATCTCAGCGCTGTGGCTGCGCCGCTGGTTTTGGGGATGATCGGTACCCGCCGCCCATCCGCCTACGGGGTGGAGGCCATGCAGTTCCTGGGGCAGGGATTAGCCAAGGCCGGGATTGTACTGGTATCCGGTCTGGCAGACGGACTGGATGGGGAGGCGCATCGTGCCTGCTTGAAAGAGGGGATTCCTACCATTGCCTGTCTCGGCTTTGGCCATACACACTGTTATCCCGCCCAGAACCGTATGATGAAGGGTTTGATTGAAAAGCAGGGGCTGACAGTGAGTGAGTACCCGCCGGGGGCAGAACCGCAGAAACAGTTCTTTTTGCAGCGCAATCGGTTGATCGCAGGACTCGGCCGGGGTGTGTGCGTGGTAGAGGCGAGAGACGATTCTGCTACATCCAATACCGTTCGCCATGCGCTGGATTACGGACGCGATGTGTTCAGCGTGCCGGGCAATATTTTTTCACCAACCTGTGAAGGAACCAACCGTCTGCTGCGTGAAGGCGCAATTCCGGTCACTTGCGCTGAGGATATTCTCCGCTATTACGGTCTGGAAGCGGAGTCGCGTCCGTCCGAGAAAAGGACGGCGCAGGAACTGAATGTCTCTCCGGCGGCAAAGAAAATCTACGGCCTTCTCACCAGCCATCCGCAGCCCATCGCACAAATCTGTGATGCGTCAGGGCTTTTGCCCAGACAGGCAATGGCTGCGCTTACTGAACTGGAAATAGCTGGTGCGTGCCAGCAGTTGTCCGGCCGTCAATTCATCCTGAAAGGATTATGATTCATGTCAAAATTAGTAATTGTGGAGTCTCCCGCAAAAGCGAAGACCATCCGCAAATATTTGGGAAATGGCTATGAGGTAACGGCTTCCATGGGCCATATCCGCGATTTGCCAAAAAGTCAGCTCGGTATTGATGTGGAGCACGGCTATGCGCCCCAGTACATCAACATCAAGGGCAAGGAAAAGATTATCAAAGAGCTGAAAACGCTGGCGAAAAACAGTGACGAAGTATTTCTGGCAACCGACCCGGACCGTGAGGGCGAAGCCATCAGCTGGCATCTGGCCAATCTGCTGGGGCTGAATCCCCAGGATGCTCGCCGCGTTACCTTCGGCGAGATCACCAAGAAAGGCGTCACCCAAGGCATGGCGGCGCCGCGTGCCATTGATATGGACCTGTTCAATGCCCAGCAGGCGCGCCGTATTCTGGACCGTCTGGTAGGTTATAAACTGTCGCCGTTTCTGTGGCGAAAGGTGCGTCGCGGCCTTTCCGCAGGCCGTGTGCAAAGTGTTGCCGTTCGCCTGATTGTGGACCGCGAAAAAGAGATCGAGGCGTTTCAGCCCGAAGAGTACTGGAACATTGATGCGGTGCTTTGCCCGCCTTCCAGTACGAAAAAATTTACCGCACGTCTGTTCAGCACTGCGGAAGGGAAAAAGCTGGAAGTGAAAAACGCCGAACAGAGTGGTGCCATTGTGGAAGCTCTGAACGGTGCTTCCTATGAAGTGCGTTCCATCAGCCGGGGCAAGCGCAAAAAAACGCCGGCTCCTCCTTTCATCACTTCCACCATGCAGCAGGAGGCCAGCCGCCGACTGGGCTTCACTGCCACGCGCACCATGCGGGCGGCACAGATGCTGTACGAAGGTGTGGATGTGGCAGGCCAGGGTACCATGGGTTTGATCACTTATATGCGTACCGACAGTCTGCGCATTGCAGACGAGGCAGTGGCTGCAGCCAAAGAGTTCATCACCGGCAGCTACGGCGAGCAGTATGTGTGCCCCTATAAGCGCACTTATAAGAGCCGCAGCGCTACCGCTGCGCAGGACGCTCACGAGGCAGTACGTCCCACCAATCCGGCGCTGACGCCCGACGAGGTGGAAAAAAGTGTGACGGGCGATGCAGCCAAGCTGTACCGCCTGATCTGGAGCCGCTTTATCGCCAGCCAGATGAGCGATTGCCAGCAGGACACGGTCTCGGCGGATATCGTGGCGGCGGATTATCTGTTCCGTGCCTCGGGGTACGTGGTGACCTTCGACGGGTTCACCGCTCTGTACGAAGAAGCCACGGATGAGAAAGAAAAGAAAGAAACAGCTTTGCCACCGCTTTCTGAAGGGGACGTGCTGAAACTGAAAGAGCTGAAGCCTGAACAGAAATTCACTCAGCCCCCCGCACGCTATACGGAGGCTACGCTGATCCGCGCGCTGGAAGAAAACGGAATCGGCCGTCCTTCCACTTACGCGCCCATCATCACCACCATCATCGACCACGACTATGTGGAGCGTGAGCAGAAAAAATTGGTCCCCACCAAGCTGGGCCGTGTCATCAATGACTTGATGATGGATCTGTTCCCGGACATTCTTGACGTTACGTTCTCCGCTAATATGGAGAAAAATCTGGACCAGATTGAAAACGGCAAAGCCGATTGGCATAAGACCATTGATGACTTCTATCAGGGCTTTGAAAAAGACCTGCTCCACGCGGAAGAGGAGATGAAGGACAAAAAGGTCAAAGTGCCCGATGAGGAGACCGACGAGATTTGCGAGCTCTGCGGCCGGAAAATGGTTATCAAGAGCGGTCGGTACGGAAAATTTCTTGCCTGCCCGGGTTTCCCGGAGTGCAAGAATACAAAACGTCTTGTCAAAGACACCGGCGGTCAGTGCCCCAAATGCGGCAGTCGTGTGCTGATCCGTCACTCCAAAAAAGGTCGGGTGTATTACGGGTGCGAGAAAAATCCCACCTGTGATTTTATGACCTGGAACGAACCCACCGCGGAAAAATGCCCGCAGTGCGGTTCCACGCTGTTCAAAAAGGGCGGCAAAAACGGTATCTTGTTGTGTGAAAAAGAGGGCTGCGGCTACTCCCGCCCGGCTCAGGAAAAGAAGGGCTAAAAGCAATGCGGATTCGGATTCTGGGCGCGGGCCTCGCAGGCTGTGAAGCTGCGCTCTATCTTGCAAAAAATGGATATGAGGTGGAGCTGTACGAGCAGAAACCTCATAAATTTTCCCCTGCGCATAAAAGCGAAGGCTTTGCCGAGCTGGTATGCTCCAACTCGCTGAAAGCAGACCGTCTGGACTCAGCTTCCGGCCTTCTGAAGGCGGAGATGAAGCTGTTGGGAGACAGTCTGCTGGATGCGGCGGAACGCTGCCGTGTGGCAGCGGGCGGTGCTCTGGCGGTGGACCGCACGGCGTTCAGCCAGGCGGTGACCCAGATGGTGGAGTCAACGCCGGGCATCGAAATTCGGCGGGAAGAAGTGCGCTTTGTAGGTGAGACCCGGCCCGATACCATCACCATTGTGGCCACAGGTCCGCTGACCGAAGGCGAATTGGCGCAGGATATCGCGCGGCTGACCGGCGGGCAGGAACTGTCCTTCTACGACGCTGCGGCGCCCATCGTGACAGCAGAAAGCCTGAACATGGACCGTGTTTTTGCCGCTTCCCGCTATGGTCGGGGCGAGGCCGATTATCTCAACTGTCCTTTTGACAAAGCCGGATACGAGGCGTTCCATCAGGCGCTGCAAAGCGCTGAGCGCGCGCCGCTGCACGAGTTTGACGGCGACTTGACGGTGTACGAGGGGTGTATGCCCATTGAAGTCATGGCAGGACGCGGCGCGGATACCATGCGCTACGGCCCGCTGCGTCCCGTGGGCCTGACCGACCCGCGCACCGGTCACCGACCTTGGGCCAATGTGCAGCTGCGGGCGGAGAACACCGAGCGCAGCATGTACAATCTGGTGGGCTTTCAAACGAATTTGAAATTCGGCGAACAGCAGCGGGTATTCCGTATGATCCCGGGCCTTGAAAATGCGGAGTTTGTGCGCTATGGAGTCATGCACCGCAACACCTTCTTGAACAGCCCGGTATTGCTGGGGCCGGATCTGGCGCTGCGGGCCTATCCCAATGTGTATTTTGCAGGGCAGATTACAGGCTTTGAGGGGTATGTGGAGAGCATGGCCAGCGGCCTTCTGGCAGCTCGTGCTGTGCAGGCACACCTGACAGGACAGCCGGTACCCGTGTACCCGGCCCAGACCATGTGCGGGTCTTTGCTGCGCTATATTGCGACGCCTACCCGGGATTTCCAGCCCATGGGGGCCAATATGGGACTTCTGCCTTCTCTGGATGAGCGCGTGCGGGATAAGCGCAAACGCTATGAATTGTTGGCGCAGCGGGCACTGGACGCCTTGCGGGAAAGTGCTCTTTTAAAGTAAACAGGAAAAAAGGAGAATGGCGGCGCCTCGCGATGGGCAAACGCCTTGCGGGACGCCACCATTTTTCTTTCTTCCGTCTTCTGTGTGAATGAAGAAAGGAGACGCAAATGAATATTATTATCGACGCCATGGGCGGCGACCATGCCCCTGTGGAAATGCTGAAAGGCGCGGCACAGGCTGTGCAGGAATACGGTGTGAATATCACGGCCGTGGGCAACGCGGAGAAAATCGCAAAGGCTGTTCGGGAGAACGCGATCCCCATGGAGAATATCACCGTGGTGAATGCTACCGAGGAAATTTCCATGTGTGATGAGCCCACGGCGGCCATCCGTCACAAAAAAGATTCTTCCATGGTGGTAGGCATGCGCATGCTGGCCGCCGGCGAGGGCGATGCCTTTGTGTCTGCCGGTTCCACGGGTGCACTGCTGGCGGGAGCTACGCTGATTGTCAAGCGTCTGAAAGGCGTTAAGCGCCCGGCTATCGGCACTGTGATTCCCGGTGCGAATCATCCTTTCCTTTTGCTGGATTCTGGCGCGAATGTGGAGTGCCGGCCGGAAATGCTGGATGCTTTCGCCACCATGGGCACGGTCTACATGGAGAAGGTGCTGAACGTGCGTGAACCGAAGGTAGCGCTGGTGAACAACGGTGCCGAGGAAACCAAAGGTACTCCCACTTATGTGGCGGCCCACGCTCTGTTAAAACAGAACCCGAACATCCATTTTGCCGGAAACGTAGAACCCAAGGACATTCCCCAGGGGGATGTGGATGTGGTCGTTTGCGACGGATTTACAGGCAATGTGATTTTGAAGCTGACCGAGGGCCTTGCCAAAATGCTGGTGGGGCAGATCAAGGGCGTATTTTTGAAAAATGCTTTGACCAAGCTGGCCTTTTTATTTGTGAAGGACGGCATGAAGGACTTTAAGAAAAAGCTGGATGCCGACGAGTACGGCGGTGCGTTGATGATGGGCGTGCAGCACCCGGTTATCAAAGCTCACGGTTCCTCCAATGCAAAAGCCTTTAAGAATGCCATTCGCCAGGCAAAAGCCTGTGTGGAGGGGGACGTGGTGCATACCATGGCAGACAAGCTGGCGCAGACTGTGCCCGAAGGATCGGAGGTCTGAGTATGCAGGATCTGAAAGCTTTGGAGCAGGTGCTGGGCCATACATTTAAGGACCCCTACCTGTTGCAAACGGCGCTGACTCACACCTCTTACGCAAACGAGGCACGCCATGGCACAAAGCACAACGAGCGCCTGGAATTTTTGGGGGACTCAGTGCTTTCCATTGTGGTGGCGGATTATCTGTTCACCCATAAAGATATGCCCGAGGGTGAACTGACTCGAATGCGCGCAAGCCTGGTGTGCGAGAGCGCCTTGTTTGGATTTGCCCAGCAGATCGGGCTGGGAGAATATCTGCGCCTTGGAAAGGGCGAAGAGATGGGCGGCGGCCGCCATCGTCCCAGCGTGGTGTCTGATGCGTTTGAAGCGGTGATTGCTGCGCTGTACCTGGATGGCGGCATTGAGACCGCGCGTCGTTTTATTCTGCCTTTTGTCACAAAAACGCTGACCGATTCAGCGGCAGAAGAGGATTATAAAACTCGCCTGCAGGAGATTGTGCAGCAGAATCCGGAGGAGCGCCTGCGCTATGTGGTGGCGCGGGAATCCGGCCCGGATCACGACAAGCATTTTGAGGTGGACGTCTATCTCAACTCCAATGCCGTGGGCCACGGGGAAGGCCACTCCAAAAAGCAGGCCGAGCAGGCCGCGGCAAAAGAGGCGCTTGCCCTGATGGGGTATTGATCCGCATTTTCCGAAAGGGGAAACTATGTTTTTAAAAGCACTGGAGATTCACGGTTTTAAATCGTTTCCGGATCGAACCAAAATCACCATTGATCAGGGGATCACTGCAGTGGTGGGACCCAACGGTTCGGGAAAAAGCAATATCTCCGACGCCATTCGCTGGGTGCTGGGAGAGACCAGCGCCAAACAGCTGCGCGGCGGCGGAAAAATGGAAAACGTTATTTTCGGGGGCACGCAGTCGCGCAATGCCATGGGCTTTGCCAGTGTGAACCTGTACATTGATAATACAGATCGCCGCATTGATGTAGATGCGGATGAAGTGGTCATCGGCCGCAAATATTACCGTTCCGGCGACAGCGAGTATTCTGTCAACGGCCAGAATGTGCGGCTGAAGGATATTTACGAGATGTTTCTGGATACGGGCCTTGGCCGCGACGGTTACTCCATTATCGGGCAGGGCCGTATTGCGGTGATCGTGGGGGCCAAGTCCAACGAGCGCCGCGAGATTTTCGAAGAGGCTTCCGGCATTGCCAAATACCGCTATCGCAAAAATGAGGCCGAGCGGCGGCTTGCTTCCGCCGAGGACAATTTGGTGCGTCTGCGGGATATTCTGGGTGAATTGGAAAGCCGCGTGGGCCCCTTGGAGAAAGAAGCGGAGAAGGCGCGGCGCTATCTGGAACTGGCGGAACGGCGCAAGGGCCTGGAAGTTACCCTGTGGGTAGACACTGTGCAGAAGGCACGAGACACTGTGCGGGAAGTGCAGCGCAAGATCGAACTGGCCAATGCGGATTATGAACGCGCCAGCCGGGAGATGGAAGGCGTAGATGCGCAGACGGAAGAAATTCGTGCGCAGTCTGAACGTTTAATCAAAGAAATTGATCGATGCAATGCCGAAATTCGTGCTATTACCGAGCGTATTTCCGGCTCGGATGCGTCTTTGGCGGTGTTGCGCAACGACATGGAGCACAACCGGGCGACCATTGAACAGATGGAGCAGGAGATCAGCCAAAGCGGCATGGGGCGCGAGGCCATTGCAGCTGAACGGATGCAGCATCAGAATGCCATCGATGCCTGTGAAAAAGAGCTGGAAACGCTGGCGCAGCGCGCCGCGGATACGGAACAGCTCTTGGCGGAACTGCAGAGCAAGAGCGCAGCCAGCGGCGAGCGCCGGGGTGCGGTGGAAGCCAAGCTGGCGGATATGGCGGCCCGTATCACTGATTTGAAAGTGACGCAGGCCAGCGCTCAGTCTTCCTGCGAAGCTGCTCAGCTGCGCCTGGGCAATGCACGTCAGGACAAGCAGACCAACGACAAACGCCTGGCCGACCTGCGTCGGGAAGAGCAGGACACCGCGGAATTCCTAAAGGATGCGGTGGAAAAACTGACCCGTTTGGAAAACATCAAGGGCGGTCTTACCATGAAGCTGGAGAGCCGCCAAAAAGTGCTGGACGAAGCGGATGCCGCCGAGCAGAAGCTGGAACGGGACATGGAGAGTGCTTCCCAGCGCATCGCTCTTCTGCGTGATCTGGAGCGGAATATGGACGGCTACCAAAGCAGCGTCAAAACTGTGATGCGGGCTTCGGAAAACCGCCGCCTGCGCGGCATCATTGGGCCGGTTTCCAGTATTTTGACGGTTAAGCAGGGATACGAAGTAGCCATCGAAACGGCGCTGGGCTTTGCATTGCAGAACATCGTGGTGGAGAATGAGACCGCGGCCAAAGCGGCCATGGCATTTCTGCGGGATGAGAAAGCAGGACGAGCTACTTTTTTACCGCTGGATACCATGCGGCCTTCCCATCTGGATGAATCCCGCCTGACAGGCAGTGCAGTGAAGGCCAGCAGCCTGGTGGAGTACGACCGCCGCTATGAAAATGTGGTATCCAATCTGTTGGGCCGCATTGTGGTGGTGGATGACATCAATGAGGCGTCCCGCGTGGCGCGCAGCTTGGATTATCGCAATCGCGTGGTCACGGCAGATGGCCAGGTCATCAATGCGGGCGGTTCTTTTACCGGCGGCAGCGTGTCCCGTTCCGCGGGACTGTTCAGCCGCAAGCATGAGATTGCCGATTTGAAAGCGAAGCTGGCGGAGATGGAGAAAAAGCGGGATGCGGCCCAACAGCGCACCGATCAGGCGAAAGCCGAGGTGGACAAGCTGTCTGCCGAACTGAACGCCACCGAGAGCGAGGCCATCACTGCGGGCGGCGACAAGATTCGCGGCGAGGTGGAGAGCGCACGTATTGCCACGGCACTTTCTCAGACGCAGGCGGCGGCCAGCCTTCTGGATGCAGAGTGCGAGAAATTGGAACAGCAGATTGCTGAAAGTGAGCGGCAGGCAGTCGATGCACAGGAAAAACTGGCGCAGCTGGAAGCGGATACACAACGGCTTGAAACGGAACTGGAGACCATCGCCGGTTCGGATGATTCCTTCCTGGCGACCCGTACCCGTCTGTCGGATGAGCTGTCCGAAATCAAGTTGAAAAAACTGGCCACGGAGAAAGATGCGGAGAGCCATCGCACGGCCATTGCCACATTGGAAGACCGCACAGGCGAGACCGAGGAGCGGGTGCGGCAGTTGAGGGAAAACATTGCTCTGCTGCAACAGCAAAACCGGCAGCGGGAAGAGCAGATCGAAACCATGCAGCAGGAAGTGGCGCAAAGCCGGGAGCAGATTGCAGGTTTCGAACAGGCGATTCAAAAGGCTTCCCAGCAGCGTATTGAAAAAGAGGGCGAGATCAGCCAGCAGAGCATCAAACTTCGCAAGCTGACCGATGAGCGTGAGGCGCTGGGCCGTGAGGCGGCTCGCCTGACCGAGCAGAAAGAGGCCAAAGATGCGGAGTACGAGCAGACCGTGGCAAAGCTGTGGGACGAGTACGAGCTGGGCCTTTCCGAGGCGCAGGCACTTTGCGTTCCTTTTGAGAGCATTACCGAACTGCGCCGCAACGTGACCGAAGTGCGCGGAAAAATCCGTGCGCTGGGCAATGTGAATGTGGGCGCTATTGACGAGTATGCCGAGGTCAGCCAGCGCTACGAGTTCCTGCGTACCCAGGTGGGCGACGTGGAGAAAAGCAAAAACGAACTGCAGCGCATGATTGCGGGCCTTTCCGAGGAGATGCGTGTGATGTTCAGCGAGAGTTTTGCGTCCATCAACCGCAACTTCGGCCGCATTTTCACCGAGCTGTTCGGCGGCGGCACAGCGCGTCTGTACTTGGAAGATGAGACGGATGTGTTGGAGAGCGGCATCGGCATTGAGGTGGCGCCTCCGGGCAAGATCATCAAGAATCTGTCGGCTTTGTCCGGCGGTGAGCAGGCGTTGGTGGCCATCTCGATCTACTTTGCCATTCTGGCGGTCAATCCGGCGCCCTTCTGTGTGCTGGACGAGATCGAGGCGGCGCTGGACGACGTGAATGTCACCCGTTATGCGCAGTATCTGCGGCGCATCTGCAACGAAACGCAATTCATCGTCATCACCCACCGACGCGGAACCATGGAAGAGGCGGATGTCCTGTACGGCGTGACCATGCAGGAGGACGGTGTGTCCAAGGTGCTTCGCCTGGATGTGAAGAATGTGGACGCCAGTCTCGTTTCTTAAAAAGAACGGAGGTTCAAAATGGGCTTTTTTGACAAATTGGGCGCCAGCCTGAAAAAAACGCGTGATTCCATTTTCGAGACCATTGGAAGTATGGTTACGGCCAGTGAGATCACCGACGACCTGTACGATGATCTGGAAGAACAGCTGATCCTGGCGGATACCGGCGTGGATGTGGCCATGGAACTGGTGGAACAGCTGCGCAAAAAAGTGCGTACCGAGCACCTGAAAACCGGCGAACAGGCGCTGGCAGCTCTGAAAGAACTGATCCGGGACATGTTGGCTGCAGACGCAGATATGGATCTCTCGGGTTCGCCGGCGGTCATTCTGGTCATCGGCGTCAACGGCGTGGGAAAAACTACGTCCATTGCAAAGCTGGCACATCTGTATAAGGAACAGGGAAAAAGCGTTATGCTTGCTGCGGGAGATACGTTCCGTGCAGCAGCGGCCGAACAGCTGGGCGTGTGGGCACAGCGGGCACAGGTGCCCATGGTGCGCCACAACGAGGGAGCAGACCCCGCTGCGGTTATTTTTGATGCCGTGCAGTCTGCTGCCGCGAAAAAGATTGATATTGTCATTTGCGACACGGCCGGACGCCTTCATAACAAGAAAAATCTGATGGCGGAACTGTCCAAGATCAGCCGTGTGGTGAACAAGGCCTGCGAGACCGCCAGTGTGGAGACGCTGCTGGTGCTGGATGCCATCACCGGTCAGAATGCCATCAACCAGGCCAGTCAGTTCATTGACGCCGCAGGTGCCACAGGCGTTGTCCTGACCAAGCTGGACGGTACGGCCAAGGGCGGTGCGGTCATTTCCATCAAAGCAAAACTGGGTCTTCCGGTGCGCTTTGTGGGCGTGGGCGAGGGCCTGGATGATTTGATGCCCTTTGATCCGGATGCTTTTGCAGATGCCCTTTTTATGCGTGAAACCTGATTTTTTGATGTTATTTTCGAAAAAAATTCATATTTGAGGTGTATTATGGACTTTGTTGCTGCGACCAACAACGCGCACAAACTCAAGGAAATGCGCCGTATTTTGGAGCGCATGGGGCACACTGTGCTCAGTCAGCGCGAAGCGGGTATTTCGCTGGACCCGGAAGAAAACGGTTCCACTTTTGCAGAAAATGCCTGCATCAAAGCGCAGGCAATCTGTGAAGCGTGCCGCAAACCCACCGTGGCCGATGACTCGGGCCTTTGTGTGAAAGCGCTGAATGGCGCACCGGGCGTCTATTCCGCCCGTTACAGCGGAGTACATGGCGATGACGGTGCCAATAACCGCAAATTGCTGCGGGAAATGGCAGAGGTGTCTCTTGCAGAACGGCAAGCGAAATTTGTCAGTGCCATTTGCATCTGGCTTCCGGACGGGCGGCATGCGGTATTTGAAGGAGAGTGCGCCGGTACCATTGGTCTGCAAGAATTGGGTGAGAATGGTTTTGGGTATGACCCGCTGTTCATTCCGGACGAAGTGGGCATTCCCGGAACACTTGATACCGTTGCCAATGTGAACAAACGCACGTATGCGCAGCTGAGCGCAGACGAGAAGGATGCCATCAGCCATCGAGGCCGGGCGCTGAACGTGATGGAAAAGCAGCTGCCGGACTTTCTGGCAGATACGAGTATTCTTGGCATGACATCCGGTTCGGTGGAACTGGAACAGAGATAACAGGGGAGAGGAATTTTAAAATATGTTGACAAGCAAACAGCGCGCGATTCTGCGCAAAGAAGCTCAGAGCCTGGACGTTGTGTTTCAGGTCGGAAAGGGCGAAATTGACGAAACCTTGGTCAATTCCACACTGGAGTGTTTGAATGCGCGGGAACTGATCAAAATGCGCGTCTTGGATACCAGCCCGTATTCTGCCAAGGAAGCGGCTGCGCTTTTGGCTGAAAAAACCGGTGCTGACAGCGTGCAGGTGATCGGGTCCAAATTCGTTCTGTACAAGCAGAAGAAAAAGGACAGCCAGTACGCTGCTTTGATCGCAGTCAAGTGAGCCGCAGGATTTTGCTGTTCGGCGGAACATTTGATCCGCCGCATAACGGACATATGGAATTGCTGCGTGGCGCTGTGGCTGCGGCCCGGCCCGATCTGGTGGTAGTGGAACCGGCGGGAATGCCACCGCATAAGCATGCCAGTGCCACGCCGGCGGGAATCCGGCTTTCCATGTGTCAGTGCTTTTTAAGCGTGGCGGAATCGGTCCTGCTGGACGACACGGAAATTTTGCGGGGAGGAAAAAGTTATACGTTGGACACGGTTCATGAGATGCATCGCAGATATCCGGATGCGGAGCTCTTTTTCTCAATGGGCAGCGATATGCTTCTGTCCTTTCGTCAGTGGCACGGCTACCGTGAGCTGCTGCAAAAAATGACTTTGGTAGTGCATAGCCGCCGGGGCGAGGATGTAGAACCTCTGCGTGCCTTTGCACAAAGTCTGGAGCAGGAGGGCGGACGTGTCCTGTTTGCGCCTGCGCGCATTCTTGAACTGTCAAGTACGCAAATCCGCGCAAAGGTGAAGCGCGGTGAAGCGCTGAGCGGGCTGGTCCCGGTGGAAGTGGAAAAGATGATTGACTGGTACGGGTTGTACCGGCCGGGAAAAAAGGAAGGGAAGAACACATGATTTCCGTTCAGGAAGCAAAACGCCTGGCAAAGAAAAATCTTAGCGAGAAACGCTATGAACATACCAATAATGTAAAAAAACTGGCGGTGGAACTGGCTCGCCGCAATGGTGTGGATGAAGAAAAAGCGGCCCTGGCGGCCTATTTGCACGATATTGCAAAGGAACTGCCCAAAGACCGCTTATTGCAGATTTTGCGTGAAAATGATATAATGTCTGATAATGCACTGCAGCGTGCACCTGCCGTATGGCATGGAATTGTAGCTGCCATTCTGGCAAAAAACGAGTATGGCGTGGAAGACGAAGAGATTTTGTCGGCCATTCGATGCCATACTACCGGAAAGCTGGATATGACAAAACTGGACAAGATTATTTATATGGCCGATATGGCCAGTTATGAAAGAAATTATCCGGAAGCAGCGTCGCTGCGGGCCCATGTGCTGGAAAATCTCGATCGCGGCACAATCGAAGGACTCGGAATGTCCATTGCCTGGCTGAAGGCTGGGGGAAAGAATGTGGACGAGTATTCGCTGGCGGCTTATGCACAGCAGCGTCAGCAGTATTACGGCGGCGGTGCGTTTCCCGGCTGATGTGAGCGCGGATGCCAAGCGCTTGCACTGGCTGCGACCCGCACATCCAATAAATAACTGCCCATGGAGGGGAAACTCGATTGAGAAATACAAACAGACCTCGTCAGATCAATGTCTCCCGTGCAAAGCGGGCACCGCGTCGATCCAGTTCGGTTGCGAGTGCCGCGCCCCGCAAAGCATATGATCAGGCTGCTCAGCAGCCTATAAAACGTTCGGCCTCTTCTGTGTCGGGCAGAAAACCTGCGACTGCTTCTTCCGCGCGGCCGCATACAACGGCTCAGGCAGCGCGCAGTGCTGCACGTGTGGATGCTCATGCGCCTGTTACCAGCCGACGCAAAAAGAAAAAACGCAGCGCAGCGAAAAAGGCGCTTTCGGTATGCTTGGTGGTCCTGCTGGTGGCTGCCAGCGCCCTTGGCATTTTTTACTGGTATGTGGCAGATTCGTTGAAACCGCAGGAAAGCGGTACGCTGACAGAAGAGATTGCCACACCGCCGGAGTACAGTAAGGATTTGACCAATATCCTGGTGCTGGGTATCGACTATGACGATAATCCGGAAGAAGAGGCCCTGGGTGTTCAGCGAAGCAAGAACGGCAATACGGATATGATTCTGTATGTGCAGTTTAATAAGAAAGAAAATACGGTACACATGCTGCAGATTCCGCGTGACACTTATGTGGGAATGGACCTGCCTACGGGCGGAACGGGACGCATTAATGCGCTGTACGCCCATGGCGCGGATCAGGAAAACCGTGTGCAGAACCTGGCGCAGGTTTTGTACGACCAGCTGAAGTTGCCGGTGGATGATTATGTGGTCATCGACATGCAGATGCTGAAAGGCATGATGACGGCGTTGGGCGATCAGTTCGCTCTGGAAGTGTATGTCCCCGTGACCATGGAATACAATGGAAGCCGTCTGGAAGAGGGTTACCATTGGCTTCAGGGCGAGGAACTGGAGTTCTTCCTGCGTCAGCGCAAAGACAGCAGCGCGACGCCCCGCGGTGATTTGGACCGTTTGAACAATCAGCGTTATTTCTATGCGGCGCTGTTTAAGTACATGCTCACCATGAGCTGGCAGGAAATGGTGAAGCTGATGCCGGTGTTCCTGCAATATGTAGAAACCGATATCAGCCCGTTGGACTGCGCAGCGTTGGGTGTAGCAGCCTTGAACGTACCGGCGGAGAACATTCTGATGGGACGTCTGCCTGTGTACGGAACGCAGGTCAAAGCCGATGGCGTCAACTGGGTATCCGGCATTGCCATTCAGGAAACCGCGGACTTCCTCAATGAGTACTTCCGTCCGGCGGATGCCCCGGTCAGTGCCGATGAGTTGAATGTTCAGCTGCCCGCGCCTGTTTCTGAGATGGGTGCAGTGGTTGACCCGGAGATGAGCCAGATGGGTACGGATGGCACTGTGGCGGATTACGATGAAACGCAGGATACCACCGGTGGTGCGGATGCACAGCCGGCGGCATAATGAATGAAAGTTAGGAGATTGTATGGAACCAAAGGCGTTGGCGCTTCAGATCGCCAAAATTCTTGACAATAAGAAAGCCACTCGTGTAAAGATGCTTCGGGTGCACGATTTAACGGTGATGGCTGACTATTTTGTCATCGCTTCGGGTACTTCTTCTACCCATGTAAAAAGCCTGGCAGAAGAAGCGGAATTTCAGATGAAAGAACAGGGGATTTCGCCCATCCGCACCGAGGGCTTCAATACGCAGAACTGGTTTATTCTGGACTATGGCAGTGTGATCGTTCACGTGTTCAGCCCGGATGCCCGTGAGTTTTACGATTTGGATCACCTGTGGGCGGACGGCGAGGATGTTCCTTTGGATTTTGTGCAGGAATAAGGCAGATGCGCGGGCGTTGTGCCCGTGTGGGATAAATCTTTTTTGGATGTGAAAAAAATGAAGTACGATTTTAAGCAAGTCGAAAAGAAATGGCAGGATATCTGGGATAAAGAGCATACCTTTGCGGCCAAGCAGGACTATACTCTGCCCAAATATTATGCTCTGGTGGAGTTCCCCTATCCTTCTGGCCAGGGCCTGCATGTAGGCCATCCGCGCAGTTATACCGCGCTGGATATTGTGGCGCGCAAAAAGCGGCTGCAGGGATACAATGTTCTGTATCCTATGGGATGGGATGCATTTGGCCTTCCCACGGAAAACTATGCAATGAAAAACCACATCCATCCGGAAATCGTCACAGCGAAGAATGTGGCGCGTTTTAAAAGTCAGCTGAAAAGCTTGGGCCTGTCCTTTGACTGGGACCGGGAGATCAATACCACCGATCCGAATTATTACAAGTGGACGCAGTGGATCTTCCTGCAGCTGTACAAAAAGGGACTGGCCTACAAGAAAGAGATGAATGTGAACTGGTGCCCTTCCTGCAAAGTGGTGCTGGCCAACGAAGAAGTTGTGGATGGAAAGTGTGAGCGCTGCGGCGCGCAGGCTACCCATAAGGTGAAAAGCCAGTGGATGCTGAAAATCACTGCTTATGCGGACCGTCTGGTGGATGACCTGGATGGTTTGGATTACATTCCCAGAGTCAAAACGCAGCAGAAAAACTGGATCGGCCGCAGCCACGGCGCGGAAGTGAAGTTTAAAACCACTGCCGGTGATGAGCTGCTGATTTATACCACTCGTCCGGACACTCTGTTTGGCGCTACGTATATGGTCATTGCACCGGAGCATCCGGCCATTGAAAAATGGGCGGACCGCATCCGCAATATGGATCAGGTTAAGGCTTATCAGGCTGAGGCTGCGAAGAAGAGCGATTTCGAGCGCTCTGAATTGGCGAAAGAGAAAACGGGTGTCAAAATTGACGGTGTGAATGCCATCAACCCGGTGAATGGAAAAGAAATTCCCATTTTCATTTCGGACTATGTACTGATCAGTTACGGTACCGGCGCGATCATGGCGGTGCCTGCTCATGACGAGCGTGACTGGGATTTTGCCCGTGCATTTGGATGTGAAATCATCGAAGTGGTCAAGGGCGGTGATGTAGAAAAAGCGGCCTTTACCGATTGCGCTACCGGTGTGATGGTGAACTCCGGTTTCCTCGATGGAATGAGCGTAGAAGAGGCTAAAAAGGCCATTGTGCAATGGCTCAGCGATCAGGGCGTGGGCACGCCTAAAACGAACTTTAAGCTGCGTGACTGGGTCTTCAGCCGCCAGCGTTATTGGGGCGAACCCATTCCCATGGTGCATTGCGAAAAATGCGGCTGGCAGCCCCTGGACGAGAGTGAACTACCGCTTCGTCTGCCGGAAATCAAAGACTTTGAACCCGGTGAAAATGGCGAGAGTCCGCTGGCACGTCATACCGAATGGGTGAACACTACCTGCCCGTGCTGCGGTGGTCCTGCGGTGCGCGAAACGGATACCATGCCTCAGTGGGCAGGTTCTTCCTGGTATTTCCTGCGTTATATGGATCCCCACAACAACGATGCGCTGGCTTCCAAAGAGGCACTGGCTTATTGGGGTCCGGTGGACTGGTATAACGGCGGCATGGAGCATACTACGCTGCATCTGCTGTACAGCCGGTTCTGGCATAAGTTCCTTTATGACATTGGCGTGGCGCCTTATTCTGAGCCGTATCGCAAACGTACCAGTCATGGAATGATCTTGGGCGAGAACGGGGAAAAGATGTCCAAGAGCCGCGGAAATGTGGTCAACCCGGATGATATTGTTGATGAGTACGGCGCAGATACGATGCGCCTGTATGAAATGTTCATTGGTGACTTTGAAAAGAGTGCTCCGTGGAATACGGCGTCGATCAAAGGCTGCCGCCGCTTTTTGGAGCGTGTGTGGGGTCTGATGGACATGGTCACGGAAGGAATGGATTATTCCAAGGAATTGGAAAGCAGCATGCACCGCACCATTAAAAAAGTCACGGAAGACATTGAAGTCTTGAAAATGAATACGGCTATTGCCGCGATGATGAGCCTGCTGAACGAGATGTACGATAAAAAGAGTGTCACAAAAGGCGAAGTGCGTACCTTGCTGATTCTGCTGAATCCGTTTGCACCGCATATGACGGAAGAAATGTGGCAGCAGCTGGGCTTTGAAGGTCAGATCGCCCACGCGCAGTGGCCTAGCTTCGATGAAGCCAAATGCGTGGACAGCACGGTAGAAATCGCAGTGCAGGTCAACGGAAAAGTGCGTGCCAAATTGGTGGTGCCTACGGATATTTCCAAAGAAGATGCCATCGCTGCGGCCAAGGCGGACGAAGCCGTGGTCAAGGCAATGGAAGGAAAGACCGTCTGCAAAGAAATCTATGTCCCTGGCAAACTTGTAAATATCGCTGTGAAGTGAAAGAAAATATTGACAGGTGTGCCCTCGACATTGTATAATCTAAGGTAGCTGCTGTTCTTCAAATTGTGCAGAGCATCGTTTAAGAGAAGCAGTTCCTACCTCAAAGGTTAAGGGAGGGAACAAGATGTCGGAAATTCGAGTAAAAGAAGGCGAATCGCTGGAGAGCGCGCTGCGTCGTTTCAAACGGTCGACTGCGCGTGCCGGTGTGTTGGCTGAAGTGCGTAAACGCGAGGCGTATGAGAAGCCCTCTGTGCGGCGCAAGAAAAAATCCGAAGCTGCCCGCAAGCGCAAATACAAATAAGTTGCGGACACGCGGTAACTACGCGATGAGCGGGCCTCTTTCAGGGGTCCGCTTTTTGTGTCTTTAACAACTGTATGGATTAGAAGAGAGGAGAGCAGGCGCGTGCACGTTTTTATGCCCACGCAGGTGTTTCGGTCGGTTTCATCCATTACACCGGCCTTTCTGAAGGAACATGGGATTCGGGCGCTGATCCTGGATGTGGACAATACACTGACAGGGCACGGCAGTCAGGAACTGCCGGCGCATGTCGAAAAATGGCTGAGTGAGATGAAGCACGCCGGAATTGCGCTCGCCATCGCGTCCAATAATTTTGAGAAACGTGTGGCTCCCTTTGCCCGGAACATCGGGGTGGAACATGTTTCCTTTTGCTGCAAGCCGGCTCCGTGGGGATTGGCACGCGCACGAAAAAAATTGCGTGTTTCCAAGAATGAAGTAGCGTTGGTGGGAGACCAGATTTTTACGGATGCCGTAGGGGCTAATTTGTATGGAATTCCAGTGCTCCTGTGCAAACCCATGTATCGGGACATCAAGCCAACCATTCGTCTGAAACGTGTATTGGAACGTCCGCTTTTGGCACATTACTGCAAAAAAGGCGGAACGATTTTGTAAAGAAAGAAGAGCGTATTTATGGAACAACGTACAAAAAAACTGATCTCTGCCATGCCTGCGGGTTTTGAAGCCGCGCTGATTTCCACAGAGGTAAACCGATTCTATTTTTTGAATTTTGATTCCGGCGATGCGGGCACGGTAGTGATTTTGCCGGAACAAACTTATTTTATCATCGATTCCCGCTACATCGAGATTGCAAATGCCGAAGTGAAGCAGGCTCAGGTGATTCTGCAAAAAGATGCGCTGGCGCAAGTGCGTGAGATCCTGGAAAGCCATCACGTGAAGCATTTGTACATGGAAAACAAAGCAACGGTGGCTTACGCGGACGAAGTTCGCAAGGCACTGCCGGGCATCGAAGTGGACGCAAGCGGTACGTTGTGCGACGCAGTGGACGCTATCCGCGCAATCAAAGGGGAAGAAGAGCTGGATGCCATGCGCCGTGCGCAGGTAATCACCGACGATTGTTTCGATCACATTCTGGGCTATATCAAACCCGGTATGCGCGAGATTGACGTTGCGCTGGAGATGGAAATGTTCATGCGCAGCCATGGCGCCGGAAAATTGGCGTTCCCGACCATTTTGGTGGCGGGGGCCAAGACCAGCCTGCCGCATGGTGTACCTGGGGACAACATCATCCGGGAAGGCGACTTTGTCACCATGGATTTTGGCGCAAACGTGGACGGATACTGCACAGATATGACCCGTACCATCGCTGTGGGGCATGTCTCCGATGAACAGAAAAAAGTGTATGAAACGGTTTTGCAGGCCCAGCTTGCATGCTGTGCGCAGGCAAAAGCGGGTATGCGCGGCTGTGATGTGGATAAGATCGCGCGAGACGTGATTTACGGTGCCGGATACGAGGGATGCTTCGGCCATGGCCTGGGACATTCGGTAGGCATCGAAATCCATGAAAATCCCCGCTACAGCCCGACCTGTGAAACGGTGGTCAAAGCAGGCATGGTGATGACCATTGAACCGGGTATTTATCTTGAGGGAAAATTTGGTGTGCGCATTGAAGATACCACCATCGTCCGGGAAGGCGGCTGCGAAATCCTGGGACGGAGCGACAAAAACCTGATTATCCTGTAAAAATAGGGGACAAGGGGTTGCAAAACAACGGCTTTTCCTGTAAAATCTAATATAGAATCTTATGGTACGATGTGCCCATGAAAAGTTATGGAGGATGTAATTTATGGTTTCTGCTGGCGAGTTTCGCAACGGCATCACGTTTGAAGAAGACGGCAATGTTTATCAGATCATAGAGTTTCAGCACGTAAAGCCCGGTAAAGGCGCGGCTTTTGTGCGCACCAAGATCCGCAACGTGATCACTGGTTCTGTGGTTGAGAAAACGTACAACCCCACTGCCAAATTCCCCACGGCTTATATCGAGCGCCGTGAGATGACTTATTCCTATGAGGACGGCGGTCTGTACTACTTCATGGACAATGAGACCTATGAGCAGATTCCTCTGAATGAGTCCGAACTGGGCGATGCCTTTAAGTTTGTCAAAGAGAACGAAGTTTGCAAAGTGCTTTCCTACAAAGGCAAGGTGTTCGGCGTGGAAGCTCCGAACTTTGTGGTTCTGGAAGTCACCAAGACCGAGCCGGGTGTGAAAGGCAACACCGCTACCAACACCCTGAAACCCGCCACGCTGGAAACCGGCGCGGAGATCCGTGTTCCTCTGTTCATCAACGAGGGCGACAAGATCCGCATCGATACCCGCACCGGCGAGTATATGGAGCGCGCATAAGAAACATTTTATACAGGCAAGACCGGCTACGGCCTTGCCTGTTGTGTTAAAGGAGGCAATGGACAATGGAACTGAAAGAGAAAGTGGCATTCATCAAAGGTATGATGGAAGGCATGGAATTTGACGTCACGACCAAAGAGGGCAAGGTTTTGAATGCAGTGGTGGAACTGCTGGACCAGATGGCCGATTCTGTGGCGCAGATTGACGAGGACGTCGACCAGCTGTACGACGAAGTGGATGCTTTGAGTGAAGATTTGGAAGACGTGGAAAGCTGCGTGTACGGGGACGACGAGGAAGACGACGAAGACGAGGATTATGACGAAGAGTATGAGGCGGGTCTGTATGAGATCACTTGCCCCAACTGCGGCGAAGTAGTCTGCGTTGACGAAGATATGCTGGCAGATGAGAATTTGGCCTGCCCCAACTGCGGGACCAAATTTGAAGTGGATTTCAGCGAAGAGGATGACGCAGTCGAGGAATCCGAGGAAGAGTAATTTTGAGACATGAAAAGGGCGCGCCGTAGGGCGCGCCCTTTTTGCAAAGGAGAAAAGTTGAATGTCCATAGAAGCAGTGCGTATTTATTTGCGGCAACGCGGGCTGGAAGACCGTATTATAGAATTTTCTCAGTCCAGTGCGACGGTGGAACTGGCCGCTGAAGCCAACCATTGTGAACCGGCCCGAATTGCCAAGACTTTGTCATTTGCTTTGGCAGATGGCTGCATTCTGATTGTGGCGGCCGGAGATGCCAAAATTGACAACGGAAAATACAAGGCCAGATTTGGGGCTAAGGCCAAAATGCTGGCACCGCAAGAGGTTCTGGAGCGGGTAGGGCACGCCGTTGGCGGTGTTTGCCCATTTGCGTTGAAACCGGGCGTTACAGTCTATTTGGATGAGTCACTGCGACGGTTTGACGAAGTGTTTCCCGCTGCGGGAAATGCGGCCAGCGCTGTTCGGTTAACGCCGGAAGAACTGGCACAGGCATCTAATGCAAAAGAATGGGTTGACGTCTGCAAAGGCTGGCAGGCGCAATAAAAAAGCGGTTCGCTTACATTGGGTAAGCGAACCGCTTTTTGTTAAGAGTGTGCATGCTCCAGTCGATGGAACAGACGCAAAAGTACAATGACTGCAGCCACAGAAAGCACGGCTTCGGCGGTAAACTGTGCATACGCAAGGCCATACAAAGGGAACAACCAATTCAAAATGCACAATGCGGGGATTTCCAGAATGATCTTTCGAAGAATAGCAAACGCCAGCGATGCTTTTCCCATACCGACGGCCTGAAATACGCCCACTGCAAGAAAATCCATACAAAGAAAGGGGAGGCCCAGGCAGAAACCGCGCAGGAATCGAGAACCATAGGCGATGATTTCTTCGTTTTGCATGAACAAAGAAATAAAGGTTCCTGGGAAAATAAAATAAAGGGCGGAAACAATGAAAATCAGGATCAACGCGACGCGCGCGGCAAACCAGACCGTTCGCTTCATGCGGCGTGTGTTGCCGCTGGCATAGTTATAGCTGACCAAGGGCATAATTCCCTGTGAAAGCCCCATGGAAATGTACATAGGGACCATATTGATCTTTTGTGTAATTCCCATTGCAGCTACTGCATTGGCGCCGTACACAGACGTAAAATTGTTTAAAAGCGTCATTCCGGTGACATTCAGCAAATTCTGAATGGACGCAGGAACGCCTACACCGCAAACACCCAGTACAATTTCTTTTTTCAGTGTGAATTTCTTGGGGTTTAAACAAACAAATGTGCGGCCGCGCTTTACAAAGAGCAGAATGAAAAAATAAGTACATGCAAAACAGTTGGACAGGAAAGTAGCGAGGCCGGCACCGGCCGCTCCCAGATTCAGTCCCCAGGGCAAAATGAAAATAGGGTCCAGCACAATATTCAAAAGGCAACCGCTCATCGTGCCAATACTGGCATGCAGGGCCGCACCTTCTGCGCGCACAAGATAGGCGATGACCACGTTCAGAATGGCAGGTGTAGCGCCGCATTGTACGGTCCACAGCATATAGTCAGCAGTTGCTGCAGCAGTGATATCATCCGCCCCAAGAAGGTCCAGAAGCGGTGTGCTGAACACGATGCATACCAGGGAAAATAAAATGCCGCAAATCAGTGCGCAGTAAAACCCAAAAGCAGAGCTGCGGGAAACTGTTTCATAATCTTTACGGCCGAGTGCACGGCTCATCATGCTGGAGCTTCCAACGCCAAACAGGTTGTTGATGGCGTTGAAGGCAAGAAGCACCGGAGCCGCCAGTGTGACAGCAGCATTTTGTACGGGGTCGTTTAACATTCCAACAAAATAAGTGTCCGCCAGGTTGTAAATGACCATCACCAGCGAGCTGAGAATGGTGGGAATGGCCAACTTGGCTACAGCGCGGGGAATCGCGGTCTGTTCAAAAAGAATTGTTTTCTCGTCCAAATGTTCCATCGGGTCATCTCCTAGCGTGTTCTGTTTCCTATTGTAACAGGATTCGTAACGAAATATAAGGTGATGCGGAATTTTCACACATTTTTCGAAAAGAAAAGCATGGTCCTTGGAACAGGACCATGCTTTTTAGGCAAGAGTACCGATTACGGGCTGATAGGGAAGCCAGATGTAATGCTCATTTTCCAGTGCAACTGTCTGCGAAGGGTCTTCGCCGCTTGATAGCGCAACGGACAAAGCGAGCAGCGCCTTGGCAATGCCCTGGGCATCATTTAAGACCGTTCCCTGCAATGTGCCGTTTTCAATGGCCTCCAAAGCGGGAGCGGTGGCGTCTACGCCCACGATCAGCGGCCTTTGTTCCTGTGGCACTTTTGCACTGATCAGAGTGTCGATGGCGCCAAGAGCCATATCGTCGTTATTGGATATGACAGCTTCGACAGAAGTTCCGTATTGCTCAATCCATTGCTGCATGCGGGCAGAGGCTTGCGTGCGATCCCAGTTAGCGGTTTCACTGGCTAGCTTTTCTACCTTGACACCAGAGGAAATCAATGTTTGAATGGCGTATTCTGTGCGCAGCAGCGCGTCCTGGTGTCCGGGTTCCCCCTCCAGCATAACATATTGCAAAACACCATCGCCGTTCCGGTCTACCCGTTCCCGCTGCTTATTCCAATAATCCAACAGGATCTCTCCCTGCAGTACACCGGAATCTTCCGCCACAGCACCTACGTAATAAACATGTTCCCAGCGCAGCAGGTCCTCTTCCACAGGCTCGCGATTGAAAAAACGATGGGAATATCCGCTTCCTGCGCTTTGTCAATCAGAACAGCAGCGGAAGTACGGTCTACAATATTCACACATAAAATGTCGTAGTCCAGCGCAATCAAGCGATCTACTTGATCGTTTTGGGTTACCTGAGAACCGTGCCCGTCCACAATGTTTAAATTGATTTTAATGCCTTCTTCTTTTTCACGCTCTTGAGCCAAGCGCTCCAGATCCTGCACAAGGGTTCCGATGAATGTGTCTTCCTGCAAGTATACTGCGACACCGATTCGAAGGGTTTCCGGTTCGTTTTGAGCAGATACGGCACAGCTGGAAGTGAACAACGCGGCAAAACACACAGTCAGAACACTAGCGGTTAATCGGATAAAGAAGTTTTTGGTGGTCAGGGTCATACGTATCTCCTTCCCGGACGATGGAAACTGAAATTTGGGCGTCTTCCACATCCTCATTTCTTGCGGTTGCCACCGCCTGTGTCACTGACAAATAACCAGCTGCGTATTCGCTCCAGGCTGCCAGTGCGGTGATTTGTCTGCGCTCCAGACGAGCAACGGCAGAATCGGTTACACCTGCACCGTAAATTTTAGGCGAAAAGGCAGCTTCCGAAGCTTGCTGAGCAGCGATGTCCAGCATTTGTGCCTCAAAGCAAATGACAAAATCTTTGGAAAAAAATTCTTCCGGTTCAGGCAGAGATGGGGAAACGGTCAGTTCAAAGCCGGCTTCCTCCAAGACTTTCTGCGTGACCTTTAGGCGTTCGGTAATGCCATCGGCACCCGGAGAACTGTCGATCAGCAATCCGCGTCCTCCTCTTGGAAAATCCGCCTTGATCTGACTGGCCAAAAGCTGCCCGATCAGATTGTTGTCAGGGCATACAAGAGCAACCGCTCCCTCCAAAGGAGATTCCAGAGAAACCACGGGAATTGTGTTTTTGTCCATCAGGGCTTGCGAGAGCCGGGCACAGTCGGCAGGAACCACAACGGCCGCGTCTGTTCCAATTTCAGCTTCGCGGTACAATAAGTCGATCTGTTCCTGTACATCGTTGTCCTGCGAAAGGGAGAGAAAGCGGAGTTCCGCTCCGAAATCTTCAGCGGCTTGTTCCATACCCTGGCGTGCCGCCGCCCAAAGAGCGCTGTCTGTGTGGCGAGGCAGGATGGAAACTTCCACGCGTTTGGGCTCGGGCCCGCTCAAAAGACGTTCCGGAATCATGAGGCTCAAGACAATGGCAGCACCAAGAACAGTCAGAACAAGCATCTGCCAAAGACGGTATTTTCGTTTCATGAAACGCCCCCCTTTCCGGAAGTTTCAGCGGGCGGCTGCGCCGAAGCGGGAAGATGAATGCGTACCAATGTACCCTCATCCGGCTCGCTCTGGAACTCCAGACCGTACTGAGAACCAAACGTAAGTTGCAGCCGCCGATGAACATTTCGAACACCAATGCCGGATCCCTTGCTGCGTGTCAGAGGTTGGCGCTCATCCAGAAGCCGTTCCAGCACTTCCGGAGGCATTCCGAGTCCGTTATCACGTACATCGATGAACAAATCCTGGCCATTCTTCCAAGCGTGTACGGTGATTTCTCCATCATCGTCTGCGGCGGCCATACCATGATAGATGGCGTTTTCCAAAATCGGTTGCACAATCAGTTTCAGCGAATACAGATTGGCGGTATCCGGTTCCGCGTGAATGGAAAATGAAAACTTGTTTTTGTAGCGAATTTTTTGGATGGTCATATAGTGGTTGGCATGCTCCAATTCATCAGCCAACGGGATGATGTTGTTCCCGCGGCTCAGAGAAATGCGGAACAGTCGGCCAAGGGAAGTGACCATTTGAATCGCATCGTCGTAGCGGCCGCTCTCGGTGAGCCAAATGACCGAATCCAGTGTGTTGTAAAGAAAGTGAGGGTTGATCTGTGACTGAAGCACTTCCAGCTCAGAACGCCGCTTGTCCTGCTCTTGCTGAATGATATCGTCCATCAGATGGCGCAGAGTGGAAACCATAGAGCGTATGGAGTGCTCCAGCCGTTGCACCTCGTAGCATCCGCCTTCAGCTACGGCAGGAAGCTGCCCGGTCTTCTGGATTTCATTGACCGCCTGATCCAATTCCAAAATGGGTTCAGTGATATAAGCAGACAAACGAAGATTGATAAAAATCAGAAGAAAAATAGAGAAAAGAAGTACGGAAATCACAAAGAGAACCAGCTGACCGGTGTTGCCACGCAAACCTGCGACAGGAACGACGCCCACCAGTTTCCAGCCGGTGTATCCTACGGTTTTAACAGTGACTTGTCGGCGCTCACCCTGAAAAGTTTCCCAGTGTGTACCGTCGGAAAGCTGGGCGGCTTCCAGGTTGTTTTCCTGCAACAGATCGGAATAGATCATCTGCTGGCGAGGATGGTAAATGATTTCACCGTTTCGGTCTACAACGTAAAGGTAGCCGCCGCCCGTCAATTCCGCATTGCGGCAGATTTGCTCCACACCGGAAAAGTTCATGTCTACCAGCAAAACGCCGCTTTCGGTCGCGCCGCCTCTTGTCAGCTCCACCTGTCGGCTGATGGAGACGACCCACTTGTAACGGTTGTCAGCGGACTCAAACAGATTTTGTACATGCGGAGTGGAGAAGTGAATGTTTTCAATTTGGTCCAATGCGGCAGAAAACCACGCTTGCTCTTGTGCGAACGCAGAGGGTTTCAGGTTGGAGAGCGGAGTAGCTGCAACCAAATCACCCGCAGAATCGAATACGGCGATGGAAACAAGATCATCCCGGTTTTCTTCATACAGCAGTTCCAGCTCGGAAAGAGAGAGACCATGGTTCAAATCTGTGTTTTTTACAATGCGATAATAAACGGTGTCGGAGACGCGCATCATCCGGCGCAAATGACTGTCCATACTTTGTTTGACCTGCTCAAGCACTTTTTGGCTGGCGCTGCTTTGCATTTGTTGCGTAGCCGCCGAATAGCGAAAAGCCAAAGAAAGGCCGATGAAAAGCAGCCCCACTACGGAGACCGCAGTGAAGGAGAGGGAAATGATGCGGCGGATGCTCATTTTTCGATAGGAGGCTGTCAGCCTTCGCATTAGAGTACGCACAAACAAAGGTCACCTTCTTTCACGGTGCAGATTGTCGATGTTCAGCACGGTATTTGGACGGGCTGGTGCCATATTGCCGCTTAAACACGTAGCTGAAGTAGTTGGGGTCTACATAACCGGTTTTCTGTGCAATGAGGTATGTTTTTTCGTCCGTATCGCGCAAGAGAGCTGCCGCGGCTTCCATGCGCACGTTGGTCACATAAGCGGTGAAGCTCATGCCGGTTTCTCGTTTGAACAAAGTAGAAAAGTAAGCAGCGGAAAGATGTAAATGATCACAAAGAACCTCAACAGACAGCTCACTGTCGGTATAGTGCTGACTGATAAACGTGCGGGCCTTATCCACTGCGCGCAGAGTTGTGTCTGTGCGGCGTTGCCCAAATACGGCTTGCAGACGCAGACACCGCTGTTCCATCCAGTGGCCCAATTCTTCCGGCGAGCCGAAGTCCGTCAGTTGGACTGACCCTGAAAATTCAGCCCCGAACAGTGATTCCAGAGGAATATCGGCAAGTCGTGCCAGCTGAATCAAACAGGTAAGCATTTCAAGAAAGAAACATTGGTACTCATTAAATGTAGTGTCACGGGCCCGCTGGATGATGGCACCCAGAAATTGCCGCACATTTTCCGGAGTTCCAAGCTTTACGGCGCTCACAAGTTCTCGTTCGTCCGCTTCACCAAAAATCAGAGGGCTGGTTTGGCGGGGCTCCAGATCACCGATGTACAAGGTGCGGCCTGTGCCCAAAAGCATCCGGTAGTCCATTGCGGACGCTGCGCCATGAGCTGAACGCACCAGAAGAGACGGGTCATTCACAGGGGCGCCTACTCCGATGGTGAGGTTCAGCCGCAGGACCTTTTCCGCCATGGCACGCACTCGTTCCAGTTCGTGAATCAGCGAGTAAATTTGCACCGGACCGGGGAAAATAGCCAAAAGAGCAATATCATCATCGTACAAAAGCCAGCGGCTGTCGCAGTTGGGCAAAGAAAACTGTTCCTGAAAAAATCCTTGTACAGACAAAAGGATGAGTTCGTCCGGGTCATCGCCCAGAGCGCTGACATGGATACGAGCCACTACCCAGTTCTCTCCAGCCAGCGAGATTTCATAGCGCGCTGCACGCTCATTGATCTGAGCAGGTTTCAGTTGCCCGTCCAGGATGCGCGCATAAAACAAGCTGCGCAGAAGGGGAAGACTGTCCTCGTATCTTTGACGCAGTGCCAGCACGTCTTGCTGCTCAGCGCGCTGTGCGTCCATGTCCGCATGCAGACGTTTCAAAACCTGGGACAATTCCAGCGCAGTAATGGGTTTAAGAAGGTATTCGAAGACATTCATGCCGATGGCCTGCCGAGCATACTCAAACTCATCAAACCCGGAAAAGATGATCAACCGAATGGCGGGCAGCTGTTCCTTTAGTTGTCGACAAAGCTCCAGCCCGTCCATGAAAGGCATTTTGATATCCGTAAGAACCACGTCTGGATTCAGCTGCTCCGCCAATTCCAGAGCATCCTGTCCGTTTTCGGCCTCACCGCAAAGATGAAATCCAAGCGATTCCCAATCAATCTTTCTGCGGATGCCGGCGCGCAGTTCTTCCTCGTCGTCCACCAGGAGCACACGGTAAGATTCCATTCTCCAGCAGACCTCCTCTCTAATGTGATTATATCGTATCGAATGGGCAACTGTACAGAACAGTCTGCCTTTTTGTGAAAAAAACGGCCGCCCGCCAAAGCGGACGGCCGTTCAGCCGCGACGCCGAATTTACAGCGGCATCGATTATTTCTTAACGAGGTATTTGCGCATATCCAGAGCGCAGGCAAACAGGATGATGCCGCCTTTGATGGCATACTGCAGGTTCTGGTCCATACCGATCAGAGGGAGCGCCACGAAAATCAGGCGAAGCATGATAACGCCAATGACGATACCACTGATTTTACCGATACCGCCTACGAACGATACACCACCGATAACGCAAGCCGCAATGGCGTCCAGCTCGTAGTTTACACCGGTATTGGCGGTGTTGGAGGCGATACGTGCAGACTCAACAAAACCGGCCCAGCCATACATAGCGCCTGCCAGGGCAAACACCAGAATGGTGGTCATGAAAACGTTCACGCCGGAAACACGGGCAGCCTCCTCGTTGGCGCCCAGGGCGAACATATTCTTTCCGAACGTGGTTTTGTTCCAGATAAACCACATCAGAGCAGTGAGCAAAATCGCATAGATGACGTAGTTGGGGATCTGAATGCTTCCGCCGGCAAAGCTCAGTAGGGGAGGATTGCCTACCACGAAGTTGCGGTATTCATCGGTCAGGCTGGAGATCGCCATACCGTTGTTGTTACCGGCCTGTACATAGAACAGAAGAATGGTGTACAGAATCAGCTGTGTGGCCAGGGTGACGATGAAGGGGTGCAGTTTGAATTTGGCGACGAAGAAGCCGTTGAACGCACCGATAAACGCACCGATGGCTACGACGATCAGGATAACAAGGGGAATGGGAAGAGCACCGATGTTGGGCCACATCTTGTTGGCAATGTCGGATTTTTGCAGCAGAGAAGCAGCGATACAGGCAGTGATACCTACAGCGCGGCCTGCGCTCAGGTCCGTACCGGTCAAAACGATACATCCGGCAATGCCCAAGGCCACCGGCAGATAGGCTGCAGTCAGAGACAGCAGGTTGATGAGCGAGCTGGCGGACAAAAAGCTGGGCTGCGTAATAGCTACATAAACGGCCACCAGCAACATGATGATGATCAGCGCATTGTTGAGCAGGGCGTTGCCAATCTGCTTTCCACTCAGCTTCTGAGCTTTGGCGGCAAGCGCTTTGGATTCGTTACTCATAGATGATTGCCTCCTCTTTACACATACTTGGCCGCCAGGGTCAGAATTTCTTCCTGGCTGGTATTTTTAGCGTCTACTTCGCCGGCCACCTGGCCGCCGGACATGACAAGAATCCGGTCACAGACGCCCAGCAGTTCCGGCATTTCAGAAGAAACCATGATGACACCTTTTTCTTCCTTGGCCAGATCGATGATCAACTGATAAATCTCATACTTGGCACCTACGTCGATGCCGCGGGTGGGTTCGTCCAGCAAAAGAATTTCAGGTTTGGTCAAAAGCCAGCGGGCCAATAATTACTTTTTGCTGGTTACCGCCGGACAGAGAACGAATCTGGGTGTGCTGGCTGGGCGTTTTAATGTGCATGGCCTGAATAGCCCATTCCGTGTCTTTGCGCATCTTTTTGTCGCTCAAGAACAGACCGCCCACCAAGTAATCCTTCAGGCTGGAAATGACCGTGTTCTCCTTAATATCTCGAATGCCGAAGATACCAGTGGCGCGGCGTTCTTCGGTCAAAAGGGCAAAACCGTTTTTGATGGCCTCTCGGGGAGAGCGGTTTTGAATTTCTTTTCCGTGCAGTTTAATGCTACCGCCTTCACGCGTCATAGCGCCGAACAGGTTTTCAAGCACCTCTGTGCGGCCGGAACCGTCCAGACCGGCGATTCCCAAGATCTCACCTTTGCGAAGCTGGAAGGTGGCGTCTTTCAGGCGGGTGTATTTTCCGGCAATGTGCTGTACATCCAAAATCACATCGCCGGGCTCATTGGTTTTGGGCGGGAAGCGATTTGTCAACTCGCGGCCTACCATCAGCTTGATGATTTCGTCCATTGTCAGCTCTTTGGCGGAGCGGGTAGCAACCCATTGTCCGTCGCGCATGATGGTCACATCATCGCTGATGCGCAAGATTTCTTCCATCTTATGGGAGATGTAAATGATACCGCACCCTTTGTCACGCAGCATATTGATGATGCGGAACAGGTGCTCTACTTCCGTTTCAGTAAGCGAAGAAGTGGGCTCATCGAACACGATGATTTTGGAATCGTACGAAACGGCCTTGGCGATTTCCACCATCTGCCGCTGCGAGACGGGCAGGGTAGACATAATCGCTTTGGGATTTACGGTGACACCCAGTGTCTCAAAAATTTCTTTTGTGCGCCGGGCCATATTGGATTCGTCTACCATGATCCCCGCGATTTTGGGATAGCGGCCCAACCAGAGGTTGTCCTGAACGCTGCGGGTCAAAGCCTGGTTCAATTCCTGATGAACCATGGCGACACCGTTCTCCAGCGCTTCTTTGGAGTTTTTAAAATTGACTTCCTTTCCATCCAGATGGATGGTTCCTTCGTCTCGGTGATAAATACCGAACAAGCACTTCATCAGGGTCGATTTACCTGCGCCGTTTTCCCCCATCAGGGCGTGGACCGTTCCAGGCCGAACGGTCAGGTCCACATGATCCAGCGCTTTTACGCCCGGAAAGTTTTTGCAGATGCCGCGCATCTCCAGCAATGCTGGCTGCTCCATATGTTTCCTCCTCTCTTATACGGGAAGAATGCTTTAGCCAGACGCAAACAACGCGCCCGGAGGAAAACCTTCTTCATGTCAGGGCCAAGCGGGGCTGCACTGTGGCGGCCCCGCTTGGTCAGTTCCTAATTGAATTGGGGCGATTCAGATGTAATGGAATCGTTTATTCTTCGGTGCCGTCGTACATCTGATAGGGAACACGGATTTTCGCCACGTCGTCGTCCACGGTGAACTGATCGGTGTTAGCCATCAGTTCTGCGCCATCCTGCACGTTTTTCACCAGCGTGTTGATGGTGGAAGCCATGCCCACAGCGTCCTGCTTGATGGAACCGGTCATGTTGCCGGCTTTGATCAGCGCTTTGGCGGAATCGGTAGCATCCACGCCGAAGACGGGGATGATGGTGGTTCCTTCGCCATTGTTGTAGCCAACGTTCTGCAGAGCAGCAATCGCGCCTTCGGCCATGCCGTCGTTGTTGCAGATGATCAGCTCAACCATGTTGTTGTTGTCTTTGTTGTAGTTGCCCAGCAGGGTGACCATGTAGTCGTTGGCTGCCTGAGCGGACCATTTGCCGGCCGCGTCGACCAGGTATTTGGTGGTCGCTTTGGAATCGTAGTAAGCCAGTTCCGGTTTGCCGCCTTCGGTCAGAATCGCGTTGGCGTCTTCCACAGCATACTGGGTGCGAGCTTCGGCCTCGGCGTTGCCTTCCTGGCCTTTGAAAAGAACGTAAGAGATCGTGCCGTCGCCGTTGAGGTCAACGGTGTCGTAGTTAGCCATCAGGTACTCGCCGATCATTTCGCCCTGCATGTGTCCGGCATCAGGAGCGTTGGTGCCGACGAAAGCGCATTTTTCATAGCTGTTGATGACGTCATTGTCCGCAACCTCACGGTTGAAGAAGATCACAGGGATATCGGCTGCTTTGGCAGCGTCAACAATGTCTTTCGCGGGGTCAGAGGTGGAGGTCTCCACGATATTGACGATCAGCAGATCGGAACCAGCGGTGATAGCGGTTTTCACTTGGTCGGTCTGGGTGGGCTGAGAACCGCCGGCGTCCCAGTTCTTGGGTTCAATGCCCATGGCTTTCAGTTGCTCGTCCATCGCAGTGCGGACGGTGGAAATGTACACGTCGGAGAAGTCATAATAGAAGACATCTACCTGAAGCTCGGAAGCGGTCTGAGCTGTGCTGCCCGCGGTGGAAGTTCCGGTGGAAGTAGAAGCTGTGCTTGCGGAAGAGCTGCCGCAAGCTGCGAACATGCCCACGGCCAGAATGGTCGAAAGCAGAAGTGCAAGTTTCTTTTTCATTGAAATATCCTCCTATGATTTAGCGTTTATCAGATGTGTGAACATCCTTCGTGCTGCTTATATTGTAGGAAAATCTTTCTTTGAAATCGATAGAAAAATCTTCTGTCCTATAGGAAATTCCTTGGGTTCCAGGGCGTGTTGCACAATTTGAAACGGCGCTTATTGGTCAAAAAAACGGACCGAGCAACAAAAAATCCGAACTCGCTTCGGAAAGGAAACAAGTTCGGATTCTATTGGTTTGGTGCGGATAACAGGACTTGAACCTGCACGTCTTGGACACTGGACCCTAAAACCAGCGCGTCTGCCAATTCCGCCATATCCGCATATAAACATATGATTATTTTACAAAGGGGGAAATGGTTTGTCAATCATTCGAAGAAAGATTATAATTTAGAAAAAGGAGGTCGGCAGTATGAGAATGTACGATATTATCTCTCACAAGCGGGATGGGATGTGCCTGTCGGAAGAAGAAATTCGTTTTTTCGTGCAGGGATATACTCGAGGTGAGATCCCTGATTATCAGGCCAGTGCCTTGCTGATGGCCATCTATATTAAAGGTATGTCCCAGAAAGAAACTGCATTGCTCACGGCCGCTATGACGCAGAGTGGAGAAGTGGAAGACCTTTCCAATATTCGCGGCGTAACGGCGGACAAACATTCTACTGGCGGCGTAGGAGACAAGACGACTTTGGCGGTAGTGCCGATTGCGGCAGCCTGCGGATTGAAAATGGCCAAAATGAGCGGTCGTGGTTTGGGCCATACCGGTGGTACGCTGGATAAGTTGGAGTCCATTCCCGGTTACCGTATTGATTTGACCGAAGAAGAGTTTTCCAATCAGGTGAATGAAATCGGTGCAGCGGTTGTTGGTCAAACAAAAAATTTGGCGCCTGCAGACAAAAAACTGTATGCACTGCGTGATGTGACAGCGACAGTGTCCAGCATCCCACTGATTGCCTCCAGCATCATGTCGAAAAAACTGGCTGCCGGCGCAGACTGTATCCTGTTGGACGTAAAGGTAGGAAGTGGCGCCTTTATGAAAAATCAGGAAGAGGCACGGCGCCTCGCACAGACCATGGTGTCCATCGGTTGCGCGCATGGAAAGAAAACGGCCGCTCTGCTCACACGCATGGATACGCCCTTGGGACATGCGGTTGGAAACAGCCTGGAAGTGTTGGAAGCTTTACAGGTTTTAAAAGGAAGTGGCCCGGACGATTTGCGGCAGGAATGCATCCTTTTGGCTGCACACCTTCTAAAATTGGCCTGGGCAGAAATGTCCGTTGAAGAATGTGAAAAACGTGTTTTACAGGCCATAGAAAACGGGAGTGCGCTACAGAAGTTCTATGAGATGGTGTCAGCGCAGGGCGGAGATATTTCAGTTTTGCAAAAGGAGGAATTATTCCCCAAGGCTCCGTATGAGAAAGCAGTGTGCGCCCCGCGGGAAGGGTATATTTGTGCAATGGATACAGAAAAAGTGGGGACAGCGGCCATGCTTTTGGGCGCAGGCCGCCAGAAAAAGGACGACAGTATCGATGCAATGGCAGGATTGCTGGCGTTGAAAAAGACGGGAGATTTTGTCCGCAAGGGGGAAGTAATTGCAAAACTTTTCGCTTCAAGTCAGACGTTGTTCCCTGCGGCGGAAAATACCTATCTGCAGGCACTGTCCTTTTCGGAGAATACTCCGGTGCGTACACCGCTGATTTTGGGATACGTAACCGAAAAAGAAGAGACTTCTTATTGACATATGCCGGAAATAGATTATAATAATATCTGACATATGCCGGATTGAAGGAGGCGGAGCATGCCAAGACCTACAAAGTGCCGCCGCATTTGCGCACTGCCGCAGATGAAGGAATTCGGACCGTTGAATCCGCATTCAGAACAAGAGACAGTGGTGCTTTCGGTAGATGAGTACGAAGTGATTCGTCTGATTGATTGGCTTGATATGAATCAGGAAGAGTGTGCATCGCAGATGGAGGTAGCTCGTACCACCGTGCAGTCCATTTATACGGCTGCCAGGAAGAAAATCGCGGACGCACTGGTAAACGGACGTACTTTGAAAATCGATGGCGGCAACTATCGGGTTTGTCCACGTCAGCAGGAGTGCTGCCGCAGACGGTGCCCGGATACGTGTGGACAGACGACCTGCGAAACAGGCGGATGTCCTCGAAACAGCGAATGGAAATGTGGGAGGAATAAACCATGAAAATTGCAGTTACCTATGAAAATGGAGAAATTTTTGGCCATTTTGGTCACACAGAGCAGTTTAAGATTTATACAGTAGAACAGGGGAAAGTGATCTCCAGTGAAGTGGTCCCCACGGGAGAAAGCGGACATGGCGCTTTGGCGGGCTTTTTGAAAGAACGCGGTGTGGATACACTGATCTGCGGCGGAATTGGCGGCGGCGCCCGTATGGCTCTGGCACAGGCTGGCATTCAGCTTTATCCGGGCGCCAGCGGTGCGGCAGACGCAGCTGTGCAGGCATTGCTGATGGGAGCGCTGCAGTACGATCCGGATACGGTTTGCGCTCATCATCAAGGTAATCATTCCTGCGGAGAACACAGCTGCGGCAATCATTGAGAAAACGAGACGAGCGGGGAAATTACTCCCCGCTCGTTTTGCTTTGGGATGAAAAGAAAGGAAATGCAAGAAAACGTGAGAAAAAGTAAGCAATTTGAAGAGAACCACAAGACTGCTTTGAAAGATTTTGAAATATGCTGAGATATACGAACAATTTGTGAATTTTTTACGAAAAAACTATTGACAAATTATACACAAATCTATATAGTACACTTGTGTGTTTTAAGATGCATCTGAACACACGGCGCGGTTTTACGTGCCGAACTTGGTGCTCGTATGTGTCGCTGTAGCTGCCAAACCGGCTTTCCACTCAACCGGGGATAAGAGCAGTGTAACAAACCTTTTGCGGGGCGGCATAATTGACACTGGCCCGGGCCATTTCCCGGGAAAATTCCGCAAAGGGGGATGCAATCCATATGGATAATAGTGTAATTGTATCGTTGAAAGACATTGTAGTCGATTTCGATGGCGAGAACGTTTTGAACGGGCTCAACCTCGATATCCACGACAAGGAGTTTGTTACATTCCTGGGGCCGTCTGGCTGCGGAAAGACAACAACGCTTCGTGTCATCGGTGGATTTATCGAGCCGAAATCGGGCAATGTCTTTTTTGACGGAAAGGACATCACGTCTCTTCCGCCGTACAAACGGCAGGTCAACACAGTGTTTCAGAAGTATGCGCTGTTTCCGCATCTGAACGTGTATGACAATGTGGCGTTTGGTCTTCGACTGAAAAAAGTGGATGAAAAGGAAGTTCGCCAGCGTGTGATGGAGATGCTGGAACTGGTTGGCCTGAAAGGCTTTGAACGTCGCAGCACGGTGACGCTTTCCGGCGGCCAGCAGCAGCGTGTGGCCATTGCTCGCTCTTTGGTGAATCATCCGCGTGTTTTGTTGTTGGATGAGCCTTTGGGCGCGCTGGATCTGAAACTGCGCAAGGAAATGCAGATCGAATTGAAGCGGATTCAGCAAAGCATGGATATTACCTTTATATATGTAACGCACGACCAGGAAGAGGCATTGACCATGTCCGATACGGTTGTGGTTATGCGCGGAGGAAATATTCAGCAGATCGGCTCTCCTCAAGACATTTATAACGAGCCGAAAAATGCGTTTGTAGCGAACTTTATCGGCGAGTCCAATATTTTGGACGGCGTGATGCTGCGCGATTTCTGTGTGGAATTTGCAGGAAATGAATTCACTTGTGTGGACAAGGGATTCGGCGCCAAGGAATTTGTTCAGGTGGTTGTTCGCCCGGAGGACATTCGGGTGGTTCCGGCCATTCAGGGGCAGCTGACGGGCATTGTAGAAAATGTCATTTTCAAAGGCGTACACTTTGAAATGCATGTCCGCCAGGCTGGTTACAACTGGATTATTCACTCTACACAGGCTTCCCAGGTGGGTGAGCTGATCGGTATGTGCATTGGTCCGGATGAAATCCACATCATGCACCGCGCGGAGGAAGAGTGAGATGTTGAAAAAAAGATCTCTCGCGGCTCCGTACCTGATTTGGATGGTCGTCTTTACCATTTTTCCTTTGGCGATTGTTATTTATTTTGCCTTTACAAATAAAGAAGGACAGTTCACGCTGGAAAACATCATGGCGCTGGGACAGTATACCACGGTGTTTACCCGAAGCATTGTCCTTGCTGTGATTGCTACAGTCATTTGCCTGGTTTTGGCATTTCCCATCAGCTTTATGCTTTCTCGCTTGAAAGCGTCCCGGCAGAGCATGATGCTGATGTTGATTATGCTTCCCATGTGGATGAACTTTTTGCTCCGCACCTATGCCTGGATGAGCCTTTTGGAAATGAACGGCCTGATCAATCGTTTCCTGGGTCTGTTTGGCATTGGACCATTCCAGATGATCAACACTTCCGGAGCAGTTGTGTTGGGAATGGTTTACAACTACTTGCCATACATGATTTTGCCGCTTTATACCATCATGGTTAAAATTGATAGCAGCGTCATTGAGGCAGCGCAGGATCTGGGTGCCAATATGTTCCATGTCCTGACGCGGGTATTGATTCCGCTGTCCATGGACGGTATTACTACCGGCATTACCATGGTGTTTGTGCCCAGCATCTCTACCTTTATTATCAGCCGTATGCTGGGCGGCGGTTCCAACCTGCTGATCGGCGACTTGATTGAACTGCAATTCTTGGGCAACAGCTACAATTACAATTTGGGAAGCGCGATGAGCCTGATGCTGATGGTAATTGTTTTGTTGTGCATGAGCTTTACCACCGCTGATACGGAAGAAATGGAGGCGATGGTATGAAACGTTGGAAAATTGCAGGCCGGGTTTATCTGTGCGTGATTTTGTGCTTTTTGTATCTGCCCATTGCAGTGCTGATTGCCTTTAGTTTCAATGAATCTAAAAGCCGTGCGGTATTTACTGGTTTTACCTTTAAATGGTACGAGAATCTGTTCCACAATGAAATGATTCTCAAAAGTCTGGCTGTATCGTTGGTCATCGCTTTCCTTGCTTCGATTTTGGCAACGATTTTGGGAACAATGGCAGCCATTGGCGTTAATTCCATGAAAAAGCGCACCCGTGGTGCGATTATGACTGTCAGCTACATTCCGGTTATCAACCCGGAGATCATCACAGGTGTTTCCTTGATGCTTTTGTTTGTAGTGGGCAACGATGGACTTTCAGCAATCTTTTCCGCGCTGTTGCAGCAAGAGGTCTCGGTGCAGGGATTCGGATTGTTCACATTGCTCTTGGCACACATCACATTTTGCGTGCCGTATGTCATTTTTAATGTCAGTCCCAAGTTGCGGCAAATGGATATTCGCGTCTATGAAGCTGCACTGGATTTGGGCTGTAATCCCCGTCAGGCGTTTTTCAAAGTCGTTTTGCCGGAATTGATGCCGGCAATCTTCTCGTCTTTCCTTATTTGTCTGACGTATTCCATTGATGATTTTATTATTTCTTATTTCACCAGCGGAACGGTTCAGACGCTCCCGATTGCCATTTACTCCATGACCAAAAAGCGTGTCAGCCCGGAGATCAATGCTCTGTCGGCGATTATGTTTGTGGTCATCCTGTCGATTATCCTGATTTCCAACGTGGCGGACAGCGCCAAGGAAAAACGGCTGGAACGCGCAGCGCGCGCAGAGGAGAGAAAGGCGGGAATGGCATGAAAAAATGGATTTCACTGTTGAGCGTCCTGCTCTTTTCGGCGGCGTTTTGCATGCCTGCCTTTGCGGAGGTGGAAGTGGATCCCGGATATGATTATGACCGCTTCCGCGGCCAGAACATCACACTGAACGTGTATAACTGGGGCGAATACATCTCCGACGGTGAAGACGACTCTATGGATGTAATTCAGGAGTTTGAAGACCTCACGGGGATCAATGTGAATTACACCACATTTGATACCAACGAGACTATGTATGCGAAAATTCGCAGCGGCGGTGGCAATTATGACATCATTATCCCCAGCGACTATATGGTGGGGAAGATGGCAAATGAGGGGATGCTGGAAGAACTGAACATGGACAACATCCCGAATTTTAAGTACATTATTGACAGCTGCAAGTCTCAGGCCTACGATCCGGAAAATAAGTACAGCGTTGCGTACACTTGGGGTGTTGTAGGAATTGTCTACAATACTACTATGGTGGATGAGTCGGACCTGGATCAGGGTTGGGGAATCCTGTGGGATGAAAAGTATGCGGGACAGATTTTGATGTTCAACAACAGCCGGGATGCTTTTGCAATCGCCTCCAAAATGATCGGACAGTCCATCAATCCCACTACGGTGGAAGAGGTAGAAGCTGCAGCTGAAAAGCTGAAAGAACAGAAATCGGTTGTGCAGGCCTATGTCATGGACGAAGTCTTTGACAAAATGAGCGGCGGCGAGGCAGCTCTGGCTCCGTACTATGCGGGCGATGGCATTACCATGGCAGAGGATAATCCGGATTTGACCATGTTCATTCCGGAAGAGGGAACCAATCAGTATATTGATGCAATGTGCATTCCCAAAGGTTCCAAGAACAAAGAAGCTGCCGAGATGTTTATCAACTTTATGTGTGAGACAGAAGTTGCTTTGGCCAACACAGAGTACATTTGTTACTCTTCGCCTCACTCGGAAGTGCCGAATCTGCTGTCAGAGGATTTGCGGGAGAACGAATTGATGTATCCTGCGCAAGATCTTCTGGCGCGGTGTGAAACAATGGCGGTTTTGCCGGATGATATCAACAGCGCCATGGACAATGCCTGGAGTGCTGTGAGAAGCTACGACACCAGCGGCAACGCTTGGGTGATGCCGCTTTTGATGGTTGTCATGCTGGCCTTGGCAATTCTTGGGTTTGTCCGTAAAGCAATTCGCAAGCGTCATCGGGAATATTAATAAAGCAGAAAATACACAAAGCAGCGCCGATCAACCGGCGCTGCTTTGTGTGCAGTTGGTTTGTAAGGTTAAAAGGAGTTTTTATGGCATTTTCATTGTGTTCGTATCGTGAACCGGATTGGCGAGCTTTGGGTTTGGAGAATAAACCGGATGCGGTTTTTGCGTCAGTTGTCAAAGATGGTGTGGCACCTTCCAATTATCACGCGATGAGTATTTTCCCTGAGTACTTTAAGATTCAGGGAACTTGGCGGCTTGCGCCGGAAAGTCGAATGGATTGTGTGCTTGTTTTTGATGGCACAACCATCCAAGTAAAGGAGTTTCGAAACCTAAAAAAAGGTGATCAGGTCATCGTTGGACGAACCGAAAATGGAGAAGATGGAATTTTCCTTTGGCCGAACGGTTTCCAGCAGGAAGAAGAGAGAGCAGACGTGTTCGCATTTCGGCAGCAGAGAAGCCGCGAAACAGCTTTTTCACAGGATTATGATGAACTGGCAGAGCTTTTGCGCTATGAAAGAGAACACGGTTATGTAGTTTGGGTAATGGGGCCTGCCTTTACATTTGATGCTGGGGCGCGCCAGGCTTTCAGCAAAATGATTGCTGGCGGTTATGTAGACGCAGTGCTGGCCGGAAACGCATTGGCTACGCATGATTTGGAAGGTGCTTATTTGCATACGGCGCTCGGTCAGGACCTCTATACACGTAAAAATGTCCCCAATGGCCATTACAACCATTTGGATACAATTAACCAGGTAAATGCCTGCGGTTCCATTGCTGCTTTTTTGGAAAAGGAGAAGATTCAGGACGGTATTATCTACCACTGCGAGAAGCATCATGTACCTTACGTACTGGCTGGCTCTATCCGGGACGATGGACCGTTAGCGCCCGTTTATGGGGATGTATACGCAGCGCAGGAAGCAATGCGCGCACATGTACGAAAAGCTACAACGGTGATTTGCATGGCTACAATGCTTCATACCATCGCAGTAGGCAACATGACGCCATCTTATCGTGTCCTGGAAGACGGAACAGTGCGGCAACTGTACTTTTACTGCGTGGACATTTCGGAATTCACAGTCAATAAGTTGTGCGATCGCGGAAGTCTTGCAGCGAAAGGTATTGTGACCAATGTGCAGGATTTTATCGTCAAGCTGAGCAGAGAATTGGGACTCTGAAAAAATGGACGAACATTCTTCATGATTTCGAATGTTCGTCCGCTTTTTTTATAAAACTATCAAAAAAGTATTGACATTTATTGCGTGAGAAGTTATTATATTAAGGCAGTGTTCTGAGAGGCTCAGATTTGCGCCCATAGCTCAGGTGGATAGAGCAACTGCCTTCTAAGCAGTGGGCCAGGGGTTCGAGTCCCTTTGGGCGCACCAAATATGGTGGGTGTAGTTCAGTTGGTTAGAGCGTCAGATTGTGGATCTGGATGTCGTGGGTTCGAGTCCCATCTCCCACCCCATTTAAAGAAGACGGCAAATTCGCAAGGGTTTGCCGTTTTCCTGTATTGGGCCATCGCCAAGCGGTAAGGCAACGGACTTTGACTCCGTCACTGCGCTGGTTCGAATCCAGCTGGCCCAACCAAAAGGCAGCATTTCAATGCGTTTGAGATGCTGTCTTTTTTTGTTGCTTTCAGCAGCGGGGACGCAAGGGAACAAATAAACCGACTTGTCGGCTGCATTGGGGGAGAATACGGTATTAAGCAGCCAAATTGTTAGAAATATTTGTATGATGAATTCTGCTTTTTATACGTAATATTATCTCTACCAGATAACAAATGATTGATTAATCATACAAATAACAATAAAACTATTTGCAGATTTACTAGTTTGTGGGATGTGGAATGTTACATATTTACAAAAATGGGGACGATTAACCATATTTTCTTGACATAAACAAGGAACAATGCTAACATTTAATCAACAAAAACACAGAAAAACAGCTTGAAAAGGGAATGAGCTTTACGACGAAAAAAGAAGAAGTTGTATGATTATTCCGTTCAAGCTCTTTTTTGTGTAAAAATCGGTTCAAAGAACCGAAAATAAAATTGGGAGGCAAATTATGAAAAAGGTAGTAAGCATTGCACTTTCTCTGGTTATGTGCCTTGGCTTGCTGGCGGCCTGCGGTTCTTCCAGCGGAAGCACTGCGTCGACTTCTGGCAGCAGCGCGGAAGGCGAAAGCACTGGCGATGTCACCCTGACCTACTGGTACTGGGCTGACAACGACGACTACGCCAAGACGATGGATGAAATGGTCGCTGACTTCAACGCAACCAACGGCAAAGGCATCACGGTTGTGGCTGAGCAGCAGCCCTGGGACGGCGGCGGCTACAGCACCAACCTGTTGAACGCTGTGATCGGCGGCGGCGGCCCGGATGTGGCTTCTTTCAAACTGACTGCTACTCCGAGCTTTGTTGCTAACAACATGCTTGTGAATTTGGACGAGTATATCGCTAACTGGGAAGACAAAGATGACATTTCCGAGAACCTGTGGAATGTTATGAAAGAGGCTTCCGGCACTGACAGCGTGTATGTCATGCCTTGGAACACTCAGATCCTGTACGTCTACTATCGTCCGTCCATGTTCGAGGAAGCTGGCATCGAGGTTCCCACCACTTATGATGAGTTCCTGGAAGCTTGCCGCACTCTGACCAAGGACACCGATGGCGACGGCACGATCGACCAGTATGGCTTCTCCATGCGTGGCGCTTCCGGCGGCCAGGAGCCTTGGGGCAGCTTCATCTATGCTGCAGGCGGCAGCTTTGAGGATATGACCAGCGAAGCTTCCGTGAAGGGCATGCAGGACTTTATCGACCTGTACACCGATGGTTGCGTTCCTTCCACCGCTCCCAACGATGGTTTCCAGGAGACCATTGAGACCAACTTCAAGAGCGGCAAATGTGCGATGGTTATCCATCACACCGGTTCTTACAAAGGCATGGAAGAGACCTTTGGCGATGACGTAAGCGCATTCCAGTTCCCCGCTGGCGAAGGCCGCTGGACTTCCATGGGCGACACCGAGAACGTTATGTTTGAGTCTTGCGAGAACAAAGAGGCTGCTTTCGAGTGGCTGGCATATCTGGCAACCGGTAAGGGCCAGGAGACTTGGTGCACCGTCACTGGCAACGTGCCTGTTTCTCAGCGCGTTCAGGCCATGGACGAGTTCCAGGACAACCGCTTTATGAAAGCTTCCATCGAGGGTCAGGATTTTGCGGGCATCGTTCCCATCCTGGATACGACCTCTGAATGGATTGCCAACATTTGGCCCTCTACTGTCCAGCAGGCTCTGTTGGGACAGATTACTGCAGAGGAAGCTATGCAGACTTTGCAGACTGGCTTGTGGGGCTAATTGGATAGAAAAGTCAGCAGTATAAGGCCGGCTTAGCCGGAACGGGCGGGCTGCATTGAGTAGCCTGCCCGTTTTTTGAGAAGGATACCTACATTATTAAATATATAAAGAGAGGAAAGGGTGAAGGAGATTGGAAAAAGGCAAAAAGAGTATTTGGCCCTATCTACTCGTGCTGCCCGCTCTTCTGGTTGTCATTTGCGTGGTGTTCATCCCGGTATGCAATGCAATTTTGATGAGCTTTCAAAGCTATGACCTGCGTCGCCCGAACGACATCGGGTTCGTCGGTTTCGCCAACTACATTGAGGTGTTCAAAGATCCTCTGTTCTGGTCCAGCTTGTGGCGGACGATTTTGTGGGTCGTGTTTGGCGTAGGATTTCAGTTCGTATTTGGCTTCATCCTGGCGCTTCTTCTGAACCGCAATTTCCGCGGCCGTGGCGTTGTTCGAGCGGTCAGCTTGATTCCTTGGGTTACGCCTGGCGTTTTGATTGGTTTGATGTGGCGCTGGATGTATGACGGTAACTACGGCGTAATCAATGATATTCTGATGAAACTCAATATCATTGATCAGCCCATCGCCTTCTTGGCACAGACCTCGACGGCTTTCCCGTCGGTTGTTATCACGATCATTTGGCAGGGCGTTCCGTTCTTCGCCCTGATGCTGTTGGCGGGATTGCAGGGTATTTCCGGCGATCTGTACGAGGCAGCGGCCATTGACGGTGCTAACTGGTTCCAGCGTTTGTTCCGAATCACGATTCCTTCTTTGAAAAATACGATCTTTGTCACAACGCTTCTGCGTATTATCTGGGTCGCTAACTCTGTGGACGTGATCTTCAACATGACCAGTGGTGGTCCGGCTTATTCTACGCAGACCCTGAGTGTTTATGTGTACAACAAGGGCACGGCGCTGAACCTGAGTTATGCAGCGACGATGTCCATTCTGCTGACGCTTCTGTTGTGCTTGGTTTCTGTGCCGTATCTGAAACAGATGCTGAAGAAAAACTAAGAAAGGAGGAACATGAGTTTTATGAATTACGTTGGAAAAAAGAATCTTGGAAAAAGCTTTCTGACTGCGGGTCTTCCGCTGTTTATCATTCTGCTGTTCCTCCTGTTCCCGTTTTACTGGACGTTTGTAACGTCTGTAAAGCCGGAGAGCGAACTGTATGGTCCTGTTACTTATTGGCCTCAGGAGTTTACCTGGGTGAGCTACGAAAAGTTGTTCGGTGAATTCAATTTCCTGCAGCCGATGGGCAACAGCCTTTTGGTGGCGGTGATCACCACGGTGGTTACTTTGACGGTGGCCACACTGGCTGCATATGCATTCACTCGTTTTGAATTCCGCGGCCGTAAAGGTTTGATGGTCATGTTCCTGACCAACAATATGTTCCCGACGGTTTTGCTGATGATCCCTCTGTATTCCATCATGCGTACACTGGGCATCCTGTATACGCCGCTGGCTCTGATTGTTTCTTATACCACGTTTACCATTCCTTTCACCGTTTGGCTGTTGAATGGTTATATCAGCGACTTGCCCATGTCTTTGGAAGAAGCCGCAATGGTGGATGGCTGCAACCGTGCGCAGGCGTTTTTGAAGATTATTCTTCCGGTTCTGGTACCTTGTCTGATTTCCACAGGCGTGTATATCTTCATGCAGAGCTGGAACGAATATACTTTCGCAATGATGTTTACCAATTCCAACAACCGCACAATTCCGGTTGCATTGAAGAGCTTGATTGGTAACTTGGGCGTTCAGTGGGATCTGCTTACTTCTGGCGGTATCATCACGATCATCCCGGTTTGTGTGATGTTCTTCTTTGCCCAGAAACGATTGGTGGAAGGCTTGACGGCGGGTGCTGTTAAGGGTTAATATCTAGTTTGATTTCCCTGATAACTTATATAAAAGGAGTATCAACATCATGGAACTTGCTATGCAAAAAGAAAAAGCAAAGCATCTGCGTGCAGACATTCTGAAAATGCTGTACCTGTGCCAGTCCGGTCATCCGGGCGGATCTCTGTCTACGGTTGAGATGCTGATGGCGCTGTATTACAACGACGTCATGAAAGTCGACCCGAAGAACCCCAAATGGGAAGGCCGCGATCGTCTGGTCTTGAGTAAAGGCCATGCCTGCCCGGCTCTGTATGCCGTTCTGGCTGATCTGGGCTTCTTCCCGCGTGAGGATCTGTGGACGCTGCGTCAGCTGCACAGCCACCTGCAGGGCCATCCCGACATGAAGAAAACTCCCGGTATTGACATGAACACTGGTTCTCTGGGCCAGGGCGTTGCAGTTGCCGGTGGTATTGCCATGGCGCTGAAACAGAAGGGCTCTTCCAATCGCGTTTTTGCGATTGTCGGCGACGGCGAGATTCAGGAAGGCTTGGTTTGGGAGGCTGCTATGAGCGCCGCTCACTACAAGCTGGACAACTTGGTTGTCATGCTGGACCACAATGGTCTGCAGATCGACGGCAGCAACGATCAGGTAATGGGCCTGGGCGACGTGATGAAGAAATACGAAGCCTTTGGTTTTGCTTGCGTCAAAGTGGATGGCCACGATATCGAAGCCATCGTGAAAGCCGTTAATACGCCGCATGAGGGCAAACCTCTGTTTGTGTGCTGCGAGACCCATAAGGGCCATGGCGTTTCTTTCATGGAAGATCAGTTTGGCTGGCACGGCAAAGCGCCCAGCAAAGAGGACTATGAGAATGCACTGAAAGAACTGGGGGTATCTGACAATGGCTGAGAGTAAATCTTTGCGCGTTGCCTATGGCGAGGCTCTGGTAGAGCTCGGCGCGAAAAACGATAAAGTTGTGGTCATGGATGCCGACTTGGCCCATGCTACAATGACCAATATGTTCCAGGCGAAATACCCGGATCGCCATTTCAACTTTGGTATCGCTGAGGCCAACATGGTTTGCGGCGCTGCCGGTTGGGCTACGGAAGGCTATGTTCCGTTTGTCAGCACCTTCGCTCTGTTCGGCGCTGGCCGTGCTTATGAGCAGATCCGTAACTCTGTTGCTTATGACAACCTGAATGTTAAATTCGGTCTGTCTCACTCTGGCCTGTGCGTGGGCGAGGACGGCGGCAGCCACCAGGCGATTGAGGACATCGCTCTGATGCGTGTTGTTCCCAACATGACCGTTCTGGTTCCCTGCGACCCCATCGAGATGAAGAAAGCTGTCTTCGCTGCTGCGGAGATCAATGGACCGGTTTACATTCGTGTTGCTCGTCCTGTGTGTGATTGCATCACCGAAGAGGATACTCCTTTCGTGGTTGGCAAAGCCAACATCATGCGTGAGGATGGCAACGATGTTGCTCTGGTTGCCACTGGCCTGATGGTTCCGGAAGCTCTGAAGGCTGCGGATCTGCTGGCTCAGGAAGGCATCAAGGCTACGGTTGTCAACGTTCATACCATTAAGCCCTTTGATGTTGAGACCATCACTGCTGTGGCTGAGAAATGCGGCGCAGTTGTGACCGCAGAGGAGCACTCCGTCATCGGCGGCCTGTATTCTGCTACTTGCGAGGCTCTGATGGGCAAAGCCAACATCAAGATGGATCGCGTGGGTGTTGAGGACAAGTTTGGTCAGTCTGGTACGCCGACTTCTCTGTTCAAAGAGTACGGCCTGACTGCGGAGAACATTGCCAACAAAGCGAAAGCTCTGCTGAAATAAGAAGGAGAGATTCAGGATGCTGAGAATTGAAAGCTACGGCCACACAGAGTCCGGCGACAACAAAACCGCTCTGAAGTGGGTTTATGAAAATCCGGTTTGGAAAGTAGGCATTAAAAACTGGAAACCGGCCAATGACATCAGCGGCACCACTTGCTTGGAGCGCCACAACAAAACCGACGAGCTGTTTGTTCTGTTGGATGGCCATTGCACGCTGCTGTATGCTGACGATGACAACGGCAAGGCCGTGAACATCGGTAAAGTGGAAATGGAGCCGATGAAAGTCTACAAAATTCCCGCTACCTTGTGGCACAATACGGTTACTCAGCCGGATGCCAAACTTGTTCTGATTGAGAACAACCCCACCGATATGACCAACAGTGATGTTTATGATCTGACGGAAGCTCAGATTGCTGAGATCAAAGCGCTGGTCTAATACGGTAGTTTTTGGCGGTAATTCTTAAATTCTTGCGCAAAAGCCGTCTGCCCAGAGGACAGGCGGCTTTTGCGAAATATGAGACGGGAGGCAAGAAGATGGCGTTGAAAGAAAATGAGCTCAATCGGCAGATTGTCGAACTGATTACAGAGCATCTTCGTACGGGTGAAAAGCTCCCTCCGGAGAAAGAACTGACAGCTCGTTTCGGAGTGAGCCGTACGGCTTTGCGCGACGCCTTGAATGCGTATGAAGCGCAGGGCATTCTTACTTCCGTCCAGGGAAGCGGCCGAACAGTCAAAATGCCGGATCTTACAGATCAAATCATCAATACCTGGGGCATTGTGTTGGAAGCAAAACCGGACATTTTGTTTGATATTCTGGAGTTGCGGACGTCTATGGAAATGGCGGCTTTGCCGCGCATGGCCGAACGTATCGATACGGAACAGCTTCAATTTATGGGCGCTCAGGTTGAGCGTATGAAGGAAAAAGCTAAGCGGGGCGAAACCTTCCGAGAAGAAGATCGTGCGTTTCATATGACTATGTTCCATAATGCGGGGAACCTGCTTACGGAACAGCTTTTGATTGCGCTTTGGAGTCTTCTGAATACGCAGATTGCTACCCGCCATCCGGATCTGATGGTGGTAGCTTGTCAACATGAGGATTTGATTAAGGCGTTGGCGCGTCAGGATTTGGCGGGACTTCAGCAGGTTACGAAAGAACAACTTGCGGATGTTCGCTATCGCGTCATCAACTATATGGTTCAAAAAAGTCGCTTGTGAGTGAGGAATGGACCTCTTTGGCAGTTTGTGAATTGCCAGAGAGGTCCTTTTTGTATCGAATTTCTTACAATTTATGAAAATTTTCGTTAAAATGCAACTTTTTGAACTTGAAAAACGTATAATAAGCAAAGAGGAACTGAAAAGAGGAGGATGGCAGCATGGCGGAAACGTGGACAAACCTTTTGGAAAATTTGAAGCATATCTTTGGAATTGTTTATTCCGAAACTCCGCCGGAATCTGCGGAGGAGAGCGAAGAGAACGAGGATTGATTCCATGAAAACAGCATAACCAAGCGGCGTTTTGCACGGTTTTTTGAAGGACGTGCAGAATGTCCGCTTTTCTTTTTGATCGAAAAAGATACGCGTGGATGCGTGTGCGAACAAAAAGGGAGGAAAAGTTTTCACAGAAAATAGGTTGCAATCAAAGCCGCTTTATCCTATAATAAATACTGTAAATGGGTAGAAATGGGTTAAAGTGGGTAATTTTAGAGAGCTTTTTCTAAAAAGGCGGTGACCGGGATGCTGATGGGCGAATACGATTACGCGATTGACGAAAAAGGTCGCCTGAATTTTCCGGCCAAGTTCCGTGAAGAAATGGGAGAGAGTTTTGTGGTTGCCCGTTGGCTCGACAATTGTTTGGTGGCCTATCCCACGGAGAAATGGCAGGAGCAGGCTGAACGGTTAAAGGCGTTGGCCGGCATCAAAAATCGCTTGATTGTCAGCTACCTGTTTGCGTCTGGCATTGTGGTGCAGCCGGATAAGCAGGGCAGAATTCTTTTGCCTGGTGGACATCGTGAACATGCAAAATTGAGCAAAGAAGTGACCATCATCGGTGTGGGAGACCATGCTGAGATTTGGAACACGCAGGCTTGGCATGCGGCGATGGATACCGTGGACAATGCCAAATTAGAAGCAGCACTTTTGGAAATGGGGTTATAAGCATTGAGCTTTCACCATATCCCTGTCCTCCTCGCGGAGTGCCTTGAGGGGCTTGCCATCCAGCCGGATGGTACATATCTCGATGGAACCGCGGGCGGGGCAGGGCACTCAAGAGAAATCGCGTCGCGTCTGACCACTGGCCGTCTGATTAGTTTGGACCAGGATCCGGATGCGATCGCTGTTGCCAAAGAGCGCTTAGCAGGTTTGCCGGCCTCGGTTGTTCAAATGAATTTCCGTTATGCGGATAAAGCATTGGAACAGTTAGGGATCGACGGACTGGATGGAGCGCTGCTTGATTTGGGCGTGTCTTCTCATCAGTTGGACGAGACGTCTCGGGGCTTTTCCTATCAAGGGGATGCACCTTTGGACATGCGGATGAGCCAGAGTGGACCCACTGCCGCAGATCTCGTGAATGGAGAGAGCAGAGAAGAGCTTTCCCGCATTCTAAAAGAGTACGGAGAAGAGCCTTATGCTTGGCAGATTGCCGGAAAAATTGTGACACAGCGGGAAAAAGAGCCGATTTTGACGACTTCGCAGCTGGTACAGGTTATCACCAGCGCCGTTCCGCCGGCTGTCCGCAGGAAAGATAAGAATCCGGCAAGAAGAAGTTTTCAAGCACTTCGCATCGCTGTAAACGGAGAGTTGGATGCGCTCAGCGAAGGTATGGATGTGATTTTTAAAGCACTGCGGCCAGGCGGACGCTTTTGCATCATCACATTTCATTCGCTTGAGGATAGGTTGGTAAAACAGCGGTTTCGGCTTTGGGCTACTGCCTGCACCTGCCCGCCGGAATTTCCGGTTTGTGTGTGTGGCGGCAAAGCCAAAGCAAAATTGATTACCAAAAAGCCGATTGAGGCGGATGCGCAGGAACAGACGCAAAACCGCCGTGCTCGCAGTGCGAAGCTGCGTGTGATTGAAAAATTGTGATGGAATTTGAGAGGAGGCGGTTGCCATGCAGTCGGCAGCTGTTTACGATTTAAATACATTTGCCCCTCGAGAAGCGCGTCAGCGCCGAGAATTAAAAGTCGTCAAAAATCCCAAATCTAAAAAATCGCTTTCCTGGCAGCGCCTTCGCTGGATCAAAGCGGTTGCTCTGGCGGCGCTCTTTTTGGCTTTGGTGTGCAGCTTGCTGTATTCTCAGGCAAAGGTTACCGAGTTGGGTGCGGCCATTGACAGCCAGCTTAGCGTTTTGGAGGACTTGAACAGCGATTACGATTATCTGACAAGCCAGATGGAAATGAAGACCAACATGAAGAGTGTTGAGGAATACGCCACCAGCAAGTTGGGACTTGTGGCACTGGATCGTTCCCAGATCACTTATGTTGATGGAAACGACGAAAACAGCATTGTACGCTATAAAACGGGGCTGGGCCAGCTGGCAACAGATGTATCGCAGGGAATCCTGAGTTTTATGGAATACATCGCACCGTAATGAAATAAATATTTATCACTGGTTTGTGCGATTAACGCTGCGCAAGCCAGTGATAATTCTTTTTCTCCGTGATAATAATTGCAAATAAGGAGAGACTATGAAAGGGTCAGAAAACCGTGAACAACCGAAGCAGGATGGAAAGAACCCGCCAACCAAGCCGCAGAGCAGTGTCAATTTTGGCATGCGTGTGCGTGCCGGCATCGTGGCGGGCTTTTTTGCAGTGTTTTCCTGTTTGCTGATTTTTAATTTGTTTCAGCTGCAAATTGTGGATGAACACGGATATGCAGAAAAAGCGGAAGATCAGCAGCTGAAAGATGAGACGATCACACCGAACCGTGGAGTTATTTACGATACCAACATGAAGGTGTTGGCTCGCAGCGCAACTGTGTGGGATGTGACGGTATCCACGCGTGATATGGCAACCTACGGTACCGATATCTATACAGTTGCCAGCAAACTCAGTGAACTGTTGGAGATGGACCAGACCGAACTGATCACCAAACTGACGGAAAATCCGGATTCCAACTATGTGCTGATTAAGCGGAAAGTGGAAAAACCTGTAGCGGATGCGATCACATCCTGGATGGATGAGTATAACAATACTGAGGGGAATGAAGATCATCCCATTACGGGAATTTACCTTGTGCAGACCAGCAAACGCTATTATCCTTACGGAAATTTGGCATCCAGCGTGCTGGGGTTCACCAATGTGGATGGAAACGGCGTTACAGGCCTGGAATTGTACTATAACGATGAGCTGAAAGGTACTGAGGGGCGAATTCTGAGTGCGGAAAATGCCTGGGGATACGAGTTGGCCAATAATAACTACCAGGCAAAATACGATGCTCAGGATGGTTACAGCCTCGTGACTACGTTGGATGAAACCATTCAAAGCTGTCTGGAAAAGTATCTCTCCAACGCGGTAGAGGAACACAATGTAGAACGCGGAATGGGCATTGTCATGAACGTGAATACCGGTGAAATTTACGGTATGGCAACGGAGCCGGACTTCAATCTGAATGATCCGTACACCCTGTACGACACGGAACTGGCTAATCAAATTGCAGCGATTGAAGATGAGACGGAACAGAACACTCAGCTTCAAGCGGCTTGGCAAAGTATGTGGCGTAACAGGGCGGTGTCCGACATCCTGTTCCCGGGTTCCGTGTTCAAGGTTATTACGGCTTCAGCTGCTTTGGATTCCGGAAAGGCTGCGGTAGATACGACTTTTGAAGCATGCACAGGACGCATTAAGGTTGCGAGCAATCCGGACGTTTATATGAACTGCGCCGAGCATAGTGGTCATGGTGTGTTGAATTTGGCGCAAGGCTTGGATAATTCCTGTAACCCTTACTTTATTCAGTTGGGCTGGCAGATGGGTGCGGATGTATTCTGTGATTATCTGCAGGCGTTTGGTTTTACCGAGCGCACAGGAATTGACATGTACGATGAGGCGATCAGTCAGACAGTGAGTCGGGAAAACATGAGTACAGTGTCACTGGCCTCATCGGCCTTTGGCCAGACAAGTGCAGTTACGCCCATTGCCATGATTACGGCTATTTCTGCGGCTGTCAATGGTGGCAATCTGGTACAACCTCATGTGGTGCGTCAGGTTTTAGATGCAGATGGCAACATTGTGGAAACCATTGGAACCACGGTAAAGCGGCAGGTGATCAGCGAAACCACTAGCCAGACGATCTGTAGCATACTGGAAGACAGTGTGGATAACGGACATGGTAAGAATGCCCACGTTCCCGGTTACCGTGTGGGCGGCAAGTCCGGTACCAGTCAGAAAAACCAGGGCCTCAGCGGTGAGGACGATGAGCAGACATACATTGCTTCCTTTGTGGGATTTGCACCTGCGGATGATCCGGAGATTGCGGTATTGATTGTGTTGGATAATCCTAATAGCCCTACGGGAAGCACCTATGGCGGTTCTTTGGCGGGACCGGTCGTTCAGAACGTTCTCAGCGAGACATTGCCCTATCTGGGCTTTGAGCCAGAGTATACGGAAGAAGAATTGGCAGTGGTGGCGAGTCCTGTGCCAAATGTGGTGGGCTCCTTGACCAACAATGCTCTGAGTACGCTGCACAATGCCGGCTTCAACGGCAAAATTGTAGGTTCCGGCACGACGGTTACCTATCAGTATCCTGCGGCGGGAATCAGCGTAAACCGTCAATCTACGGTCATTTTGTATACCGATGAGGGAGCCACTGGAACCATGGTACAGGTGCCCAATGTGGTGGGACAAAGCATCCGTGTTGCAACGGAGATACTGGAAGCTGCTGGCTTGAACATCAGTATTACTGGTACCAACGATGAATCTTCCAGTACGGTTGTGGCTGCATTGCAGAGAATTGAAGCTGGAACAGAAGTAGAAATGGGAACGGTTGTGGAAGTAGAGTTCCATGATACGTCCTCTACAGACTGATGAAAACGCGAAGGTGACTTTCTTTTTGAAAGACACCGGAAAAGGAGGCGTTTGTATGGATTTAAAAGAATTGTTTAAAGGCGTTGATTATCAGGGAACGCTGCCGCAGGCACAAGTGAGTCTGGTCACGCAAGATTCCCGCAAAGTTGCTCCTGGAGCGGTATTTGTATGCACGCGCGGAAAAAGTTTTGACGGCCATGCTTATGCCAAGCAGGCACTGGAAGCGGGAGCATGCTGCGTAGTGACAGAACGCCCTCTGGGTCTTCCGGGAGAAGTGCAGGTGGAAAATGGGCGAAAGACCTATGCGCTTTTGTGCCAAAACTTTTTCGGAAATCCCGCCCAACGGCTGCATCTGGTGGCGGTAACCGGAACCAATGGAAAAACCACGGTTACCACTTTGATTAAACAGATTTTGGAGCAGGCTGGCTACAAAGCGGGACTGATCGGAACCATTCATACCGAGATCGATACCATGGAAGTCCCTGCTAAATTCACAACGCCGGAGGCGTGGGATTTGGCGGCACTGATGGCGCGCATGGAAAAAGCCGGTTGCACATATGTAGTGATGGAGGCCAGCAGTCAGGCGCTGGATCAGATGCGTCTGTGGGGATTGCACTTCGACGTGGGTGTGTTCACCAATCTGACACAGGATCATCTGGATTACCATGGCAGCTTTGAAAATTACTTTGCGGCCAAGAAAAGCTTGTTTGCCCAAGTAAAGACAATGGTAGTGAATTTGGATGACCCCTATGGTGCTCGGTTGCTGAAAGAGGTTACCGTACCGGCTGCCATTACTTTTTCCGCGCACGATGACGCGGCGGATTACACTGCGCGCAATGTGGAATTGTCCGCATCGGGCGTTCGGTTTGAAATGGTGGGGAAGGGATTTATTCAAAGGGTCAAGTTCCCTATGCCTGGTGAGTATTCTGTGCACAACGCGCTGGCTGCCGGAGCCGCTGCCATTGCTTTGGGAATTGAGCCGCATACGGCAGTGAAGGCATTGACCGGCACCCGAGGCGTTCGCGGACGCTGCGAAGTGCTTTATCATGGGGATTTCACCATTTTGTGTGATTTTGCTCATACTGGCGACGCTATTGAAAAGGTGCTTTCCGGGCTGGCTCCTTTTGCCAAAGGACGCCTGATTGCACTGTTTGGGTGCGCAGGTGAACGGGATGCCAAAAAACGTCCACTGATGGGAGATGCTGTTGTCAAGTATGCCGATTTTGCGATTTTAACTTCCGACAATCCCCGCAGAGAAAATCCGTATGATATAATAAAGGACGTTGAGCCGGTTTTGAAAGCTTCCGGAAAACCGTATTTGGTTGAAGTGGAGCGTCGGGAAGCTCTAAAAAAAGCGTTTTCGATGCTTCGCCCGGGCGATGTCCTTGTCCTGTGCGGAAAGGGGCATGAGGATTATCAGGCCATTGACGGGGTGACCATCTATTTGGATGAGCATCGAATTGTGCGGGACTGGCTCACGCAACAACACTTGTTGGAGAAACATTGATTTTTCCATCACAGGGAGGAACGGTTTATGCAGCCTATCCTGGCGAATGAGCTTTGTAAAAATTTGGGGACTTTCCCGGATAATCCGCAAGTGACGGATGTTGTTACCGACAGCCGTCAGGCGGCACCGGGAACCCTGTTTGTGTGTATCAAAGGAGAGCGTGTTGACGGGCATGATTTCGCACTGGCCGCGCTTCAAAAAGGCGCCGCGGGCATTTTGTGCCAGCACGAGGTGGAAGGTGTTCCGCCGCATAAGCGGGTTTTGGTAGCGGATCCGTTGGATGCAATGATTCAAATGGGAGCCAACTACCGTGCACGCTTTTCGCCTGTTTTGCTTGGAGTAACAGGCAGCGTGGGGAAAACCACTACCAAGGAGTTTTGCTATGCGGTTTGCTCTGCGTTTGGCTCTACATTGAAAACAGAGGGTAATCAGAACAATGAGATCGGCGTTCCCAAAACATTGTTTCGTCTTGAGGAAACCACACGTTATGGCGTGGTTGAAATGGGCATGCAGGCGTTGGGTGAGATTGAAAAATTGACGCTGGCGGTGCGCCCGTCTGGCGCAATTATCACGTGGATTGGTCAGTCACATTTGGAATCATTGGGCACTCGCGAGAATATTCTGCGGGCTAAAATGGAAATTTGCGACGGACTGCCTGACGGCGCTCCTCTGGTGATCAACGGGGATAACGATTTGCTTTCCACTGCGCAAGTGCCGGAACGGTTGCGCCGCATCACTTTTGCCATTCACAGTCCTGCGGATGTGCGTGCGGTTGAGATTGGCGGCGACGAGCACGGGACCCATTTCATCATTCAGGACAATGACTTGGGCAACTTCCCGGCGTTTATTCCGACCATGGGGGAGCACAATGTGGCCGACGCCTTAAGCGCGTACGCATTGGCGACCCGACTCGGTTTGGCCCCCGAGAAAGCTGCACAGGCGCTGGCCAACTATACGACTACCGGCCACCGCCAAAATGTAGTGGAGCATTGCGGGGTCACTGTCATTGAAGACTGTTATAATGCCAGCCCGGACAGCATGCGGGCTGCGCTGCGTACCCTGGCAGATTATCCGTTGGACGGCCGCCGAATTGCTGTGCTGGGTGATATGTTTGAGCTGGGCACCATTTCCCGTAAAGCGCATGAAGCCGTGGGCGAGATGGCTGCACAAGCGGGTGTGGACCTGCTGTTTACTGTGGGAAACGAGGCGCAATTCCTTGGTCAACGCGCGGAACAACTTGGGGTAAAGGCTGTTCACTGTACAGATAAGGAAGAGGTGCTTACACATCTCCTTGAGCAGGTGAAACCTGGTGATGGGGTGTTGTTTAAAGCCAGCCACGGTATGGCATTGGAAACAATTCTTGAGGCGTTTTATAAACAGTTTCAAGGGGAGCAGAAGATCTCTGGATAAAATGGCAGGAGAGTGCAAATCATGGAAAAATTCGCCTTTTTGACTGCGGCGTTCGGCGCGATGCTGATTACTGCGGCGTCCGGTCTGATCATTGTGCCTGCACTGCGCAGACTTCATTTCGGTCAGACAATCAAAGAAATCGGTCCTACCTGGCACGCTGGGAAAAACGGCACGCCCACCATGGGCGGCCTTACGTTCTATTTGGGCGTTTTGGTGGGGGTTGTTGCAGGATATGCGGTGCTGGCTGTCAGTGTGCCAGCAGTACTTGGCAGCTATTTCTCGCAGCAGAGTGTTTCTTTGTTTATTGCTGTTCTGACCAGCTTTGCGTTCGGGCTTGTCGGCTTTGTGGATGACTATATCAAGGTAGTCAAAAAACGCAATTTAGGTTTGCGTGCACGTGCAAAAATCGTTGCACAGATCTTGATTACCGGAGCTTTTTTGCTGTCGCTGCATTTGAACGGAACGTTGAGTACGTTGGTGGCTCTGCCCTTGTTCGGCGTTGTGGATTTCGGATATTTCTTTTATCCGATTTCCTTTCTGCTCATCATTGGCATGGTCAACGCAGTGAACTTGACAGATGGAATTGACGGGTTGGCATCCAGCGTTACATTTGTTTCCATGCTTGGGTTCCTGTTTATTTCCAGCATGTTGGGCCAAACTAGCATCGCGGTGTTTTCTGCGGCGGTTGCAGGTGGATGCGGCGGATTCCTGGCTTGGAACTTTTATCCGGCCAAGACCTTCATGGGGGATACCGGCAGCATGTTCCTGGGCGGAGCCGTGGTTGCTGCCGCCTATTGCATGGGCCGGCCGGAACTTCTTTTGTTCCTGGGATTTGTGTATCTGGTGGAAGCCTTTAGCGTAATGTTGCAGGTAAGCTATTTTAAGCTGACGCATGGAAAGCGTATTTTCAAAATGAGCCCGATTCATCATCATTTTGAAATGTGCGGGTGGAGTGAAATCAAAATCGTTGCGGTGTTCAGTCTGGTGTGCTTCATCTTTGTAGTACTGGGCTGTCTGTTTGTGTATCTTTACTAAAGCAATACCAAAAGGGAGGTGGCAATATGCCGGATGCTGCGAAAGAGCTGAAGCGAAAAGCGGCTCTGTTTCGCGCGGACGCAGGGACAATCGACTGGCCGTTTGCCATTATTGTACTGATTCTGGTCGCTTTTGGCCTGGTGATGGTGTTCAGTGCCAGCTATGCCACAGCGCTGTATCGGTTTGACGACAGCTTCAAATTTATTCGGCAGCAGGCAATTTTTGCTGTCGCTGGTTTGGTTGTCATGTTCTTTGTAGGGTATAAAATCGACTATCACATTTTGCATAAATTTGCCTGGCCGCTGATGCTGGTGGCATTGTTGTTGTTGGTAGTGGTTTTGTTTATGGAACCGTTGAATGGTGCCCGCCGCTGGATTGTCATCCCGGGTTTGGGTACATTGCAGCCTTCCGAAGTTGCAAAATTTGCAGTAATTGTGCTCTTCGCACACATTATTTCCATCAACCACAAGCGCATGAAAACATTTTTGTACGGAGTGCTCCCTTTTGTGGCCATTCTGGGTGTGATTGCAGGCTTGATGCTGATGGAGCCGCATCTTTCCGGCACGGTGTTGATTATGGGAATCGGTGCATCTATGATGTTCGTAGGCGGCACCGGTATTATCTGGTTTGTTCTGGCAGTTGCGGTGGTTGTAGTCGGCGTAGGCGGAGCGGTCATTTTGAAGCCCGATCTGGTCCCTTATGCGCTCGAACGGATTGAAACTTGGCAAAACCCGTGGCTGGACTCTTTAGGAAGCGGTCACCAGACCATCCAAAGTCTATACGCCATCAGTTCCGGTGGCCTGACGGGTCTTGGCATCGGAAATTCACGCCAGAAGCATCTGTATCTCCCGGAGCCGCACAATGATTTCATTTTTTCGGTTATCTGTGAGGAATTGGGTTTTATCGGTGCGCTGCTGGTCATTTTTTTGTTCATCGCCCTTCTTCTTCGAGGCCTTTACATCGCCTATACAGCAAAAGACAAATTTGGTTCTATGCTTGTTGTAGGGATTATGGTGCAGGTTACGCTTCAGGCAGTGCTCAATATCGGCGTGGTTACCAACACCATTCCGAATACTGGCATCAGTCTTCCGTTTTTTTCCTATGGCGGCACATCGCTGCTCATGCTTTTAGGAGAAATGGGAATGGTGCTAAGTGTTTCCAGGGAAGGAAGCGGGAGAAAAACTTGACAAATGCCATTGGATACGGAACAATAGAACAAGAATAAGCGGGAGCGTCCATGTGCTTTTGCATGGGCGCTGATGCTGTTTTGAGCGGAGGTTTTCCATGAAAGTCCTGATTGCTGCCGGCGGGACAGCCGGCCACATCAATCCGGCGCTGGCAATGGCGAGCGCGATTCAGGCCCATCGTCCCGATGCGGAGATTCATTTTGCGGGCCGAAAAAAGGGAATGGAATATGGCCTTGTGACAAAAGCGGGTTATGCGTTTCATCCCATTGAAGTCAATGGAATCCAGCGGCGTCTGACGCCTAAAAACATTGCGCGCAATGTGGCTGCGCTGTATCATTTGGCGTTGAGCGCGCCGCGTGCGAATGCTATTTTGAAAGAAGTACAGCCGGATTTGGTCATCGGCGCGGGTGGTTATGTCAGCGGACCGGTGGTGCAGGCGGCTGCCCGAAAAAAAATTCTGACAGCGATTCATGAGCAAAATGCCTTCCCGGGTGTGACCAATAAAATTTTGGCCAAAATCGTGGATATTGTATTTGCAGCCATGCCGGACGCGGTGGAACGTCTGGGAGCTCCGGACAAAACCGTGGTGGTTGGAAATCCGGTACGTGCAGAAATCTATGCTCAGGATCGGGCGCAGGCGCGCCGCTCGCTGGGATTGGCGGATGGCCGCATTATGCTGCTCTCGTTTGGCGGAAGCCTTGGAGCACAGCGCGTGAATGAAGTGGTTGCACAGTTGGCTCAGTGGGAACTGAAAAATCGCGATTTTTACCATATTCACGCCACAGGAAGCATTGAGAAGGAAGACTTTGCAAAACTCAGTGCACAGAAGAAAATTGATCAGGACCCTCGTTTTGTTATTCGGGAGTACATTGACGATATGCCGCGCCTTTTGGCTGCGGCAGATCTGGTGATCAGCCGTGCAGGAGCCCTGACCTTGGCGGAAATTGCTGCCATGGGCCGTGCTTCTGTTTTGATTCCGTCGCCCAATGTGGCGGAAAATCATCAGTTCCACAATGCGATGCAGCTGCAAAAGTTGGGCGCGGCTGTGGTGGTTGAGGAAAAGGAATTGACCGGAGAAAAATTGATTGATATTGTAGACGGCCTGACACAGCATCCGGAAACTTTGATGGAAATGGGAGTGAAAGCAAAAGCTTTGTCCCAACCGGATTCTCTCGAAAAAATCTGGAAAACGCTGGAACCGCACCTTAAAAATGTAAAATAAGCAGTTTTTTCACATAAAAGCCCTTTTTCACATAGGATGGAGTGTTCTCACCCAAAAGCGAGAGGCAACACCGGAATGGGAGGGCTTTGTATGGATACTTGGAAAATCAGCGGCGGCGAAAGCTTATTCGGAAGTGTAAGAATCCCAGGTGCCAAAAACAGCGTTCTGCCTTTGATGGCAGCTTCTCTTCTGTGCAATGGGACGGTAACGCTGTCGGATGTACCTCGCCTTTCCGATGTGGCGGCTTCCCGCCAAATTCTGCAGCACCTTGGTTGCCAGGTTCGCCGCAAAGGTCGGCAGCTTTCCATTACACCGGGAGCGAGCATCGGCAGTGATGTCCCGGAAGAGCATATGCGGGCGATGCGTTCTTCTGTTTTTTACCTGGCGCCGCTTCTGGTGCGCACGGGCAAAGCGCTGATTTATACTCCGGGTGGATGCCGTCTGGGGGCGCGTCCCATTGACCTCCATTTACAAGGGTTATCGGAGATGGGGGCGCAGATTCGTCAATCGGGCAATGCGCTGGAAGTGACGGCGCCGAATGGTTTGCGCGGCGCGCAGATTTCACTGCGCTTTCCCAGCGTGGGAGCCACGGAAACGCTTGTGATGGCGGCTGTCTGTGCGCGGGGTGAAACTGTGCTGCGGGGTGTGGCCATTGAACCGGAAGTGATGGATCTCATTCGCTTTTTGCAAAGTGCCGGTGCCTGCATAACCGGAGCTGGTTCCCGTACGTTACATATTATGGGGCGAGATTTTTTGACCGGAACACAGTTTATGCCGTGCCCGGACCGCATCACTGCGGCGACGGTATTGTGTGCGGTGGCGGGGTGCGGCGGCGAAGCGCTTTTGACCAACACATGCAATGAAGATGTGATGCCGGTTGTTCGTGTCCTTCGCCGCGCGGGGTGTTCGATTGTTCCTTGCGGACCCAAATCGTTGGCTGTTTCCAGCTGCGGGCGAGCGGGTGGTGTGGAAAATCTGTTTACCGATGTGCATCCGGCGTTTCCAACGGATGCTGCACCTCTGGTGGGGGCAGCTGTTCTTCGGGCAAGAGGCGAAAGTGCCATCACCGACACGATTTTTGAAAATCGTTTTTCCTGTGCAGAAGGATTTTCGGCCTTGGGTGCAAGTGTGACAGTAACCGGCAGAACGCTGTATGTGCACGGCGTGCCGGCGCTGCACGCGGCGCGAATGGTTGCTCCGGATTTGAGAGGCGGGGCCGCTTTGGTGATTGCGGCTCTTCAGGCGCAAGGGGACAGCTTTCTGGCGGGAATCAATCATATTGTTCGCGGATATGAAGATTTGCCGGCGCTTTTGGGCGCTCTGGGAGCAAAAATCGTGCCTGTCAGAAATATAGATGAATTTTAAAGAAAAGGAGATGAGGACGGTGCCCGACAGAAAAGAAAATAAACCGGTGTTCAGCCGTCAGGCGCAGACGCGCCGTCCTTCTCCTTCCAGACCTGTGTATGATTATGAACGGCAGGGTGGTACTCGCCAGGCACCTTCCAGACCGGTCTATGATTACGATCATTCTGCGGGCTCAGCTGCGCGTCAGACGCCTGCAAGACCGGTTTACGATTATGACCGGGCAACCGGTTCAACGTCTCGGCGTGCTCCGTCTCGACCAGTCTATGATTATCAGTCGCCTGCATCCGAACGGCCTGTTGTGCGGGAGCCGGCACCTTTTGTAAACGAAGTGGATGATGCTGCGCGCAGAAAGGCGCAGATAAGCGGCACGCATCCGCAGAATACGACTCCAAAAGGAGCAAGTCATTCCACTGCAAGATCGATGCCGCGTGCTCCCGAACAGCGAGCTGCGCGTACAGTGCAGAAAAATATGCGCCAGCGGGAGTGGCATGCCACTCCGCAGCAGGAAGTGCCGTTAAAGCCGCGTGCTCCGCTTTACGACCAGCAGGCGGATGTTCGCCGGACTGCGCAGACAAAGCAGAAAGGCCGCGCAAAAAATGTCCGGCGGGCGGCGCGCAAAAAGAAGAGGGAACTCACCCCGGGGCAGGCGCGCCGTCGGCGCAGAATGCGGTTTCTGCTGGCGGGGATGTTTGTAACGGCTGCACTGGCGGTCGGTGTGGTGTTTTCTGCGGCAGCTTTGTTCAAAATCAAAACGGTAAGTGTTCAGCAGCCGGAAGGTGGAACCGCTTATACGGATGATCAAATTGTTGCTGCCTTTGGACAGCCGGTGGGAGAGAATATGTTTGGGTTTTCTCCCGCAGAGAGTGAACAAAGTCTTTTGGAAGCTTTGCCTTATCTGGAAACCGTGGACATCCAGCGGCGCCTGCCGGATACGGTGGTCATTGAGGTCACCCCGGCAGTGGAGTATTGTGCGGTCAGCGGTGAGTCAGGCTGGGCAATATGCAGCACGAGCTTTAAGGTGCTTCGCATAGAAAGCGAGGCGCCGGAGGGACTGATACAAGTACAAGGGGCTACAGCGCAATCTCCCAGCCCGGGTCAGCCCCTGGTTCTCACAGAAGCGGACAAGCTGAATGCGTTGGAACAAATTCTTTCCAAAGCACAGACGCAGGGTTTGGTTCCGATCTCAGAAATCAATGTTTCGGACCTTTATGAAATCAGCTTTTTGTACGATGGACGCATTCGCATCGTGCTGGGAACCATCAATGATCTGGACTATAAATTGGACTGGGCCTGGCGCCTGGTGATACCGGGGCAAACGGAGGACGGACTCACGGAAGAAGACCGGGGCACACTGGATGTCAGCAGCCGCAACGAAGACGGCCGAGGGCAGGCTATTTGGAGATCCGGGTCACTGTAACCGTGTGTTTTTCAGACTTTCTGAGAAATACTATTGAATTTTCGCGGAAAATCTGGTATGGTTATATATAATGTATAATACTAAAATTGTCTTTTAGGGGGAATTCTCGTGGCGTTCATCCTCGATGAAGAACTGCAGAATATAACAAATATTAAAGTAGTAGGTGTCGGCGGCGGCGGCGGAAATGCTGTTAACCGCATGGTACAGAGTGGTTTGCGCGGTGTTGAATTTATCAGCATGAACACCGATCAACAGGCGCTTTTTAATTCCAAAGCCACGCAAAAAGTGCAGTTGGGTGCGAAGTTGACGAAGGGCCGCGGTGCAGGTGCCGATCCGGAAGTGGGCCAGCGCAGCGCAGAAGAGAGCCGCGACGAGATTGCGCAGGCTTTGAAAGGCGCTCAGATGGCGTTTATTACAGCTGGTATGGGCGGCGGCACCGGAACAGGTGCTGCGCCGGTAGTAGCGGAAGTTGCCAAGGAATTGGGCATTCTGACGGTTGGTATTGTTACCAAGCCTTTTGCGTTTGAGGGCAAGCGCAAAATGAGCATGGCGGAGATCGGCATCAACGGCCTGCTGGATCGTGTCGATTCCCTGATCGTGATTCCCAACGAGCGTCTGAAACTGATCAGCCAGGAGAAAATCACACTGATGAACGCCTTTGAAGCTGCGGACAACGTGCTGCGGCAAGGTGTGGAGAGCATCTCTTCTTTGATCAACGTAGCAGCGTTCATCAACCTGGACTTTGCGGATGTGCGCAGCATCATGAAAGATGCGGGTTATGCACACATGGGCGTTGGCTCCGCAAAAGGTGTGAACAAGGCGGAAGATGCGGCAAATGCAGCAATTTCCAGCCCGCTTTTGGAGACAAGCATTGCCGGAGCACGCGGCGTTATTATCAACATTACCTCTTCTCCGGACATTGGCTTGGACGATGTGGAGAAGGCGGCAACGCTGGTCACGAATTCTGCACATCCCGAAGCAAACATTATCTGGGGTGCTGCGTTTGACGAGACCCTGAAAGACGAAATGGTAATTACGGTTGTAGCGACCGGCTTTGATGTAGGTGCGCAGAACGGCGGTGCTTCGGTGCCCGATAACGCAACCACTTTTGGCGGCGGAAATTATACTTTCAGCAGCGAGCAGGCACCTGTGCAGGCTCCTGTTGCTCCGCAGCCTGCTGCTCCGGTTCAGCAGCCGGTTGAAGTTGCTCAGGCTGCTCCTGTTCAGGCGCCCGAAGCGGTACCCGCACCGGCTCCGGCTCCGATTCAGGAAGAACCGGATGACTATTTTGATGAAATTCTCAACATGTTGAATAACCGCAGCAACTGATCAAAAAGATAAAAGCGGGGCCGTAGGCCCCGCTTTTTCCCGTTTAAAGCTTATGTGAGGGGAGGTGCGCTCGTGGCAGAGAAAATGCAGGAAACGGATGGACAAAAGGTTTTCCGAAGCGAACTGTTCGGCTTTAACCGCGTGGAAGTACTGAGCTATATTGAGCGCATTTCGGCGGCCAATGCCGAAAAGGCTAAGGCGCTGGGGGAAACAATTGAAAAACTGCAAAAAGAACTGGAAGTTTCTTTAAAAGAGCAAAGTGCGGCGAAGCAAAAGATTTCCGGCCTTCAGCAGGAACACGAGACGGTTTTAACACGTACAAAAGATGTTTGCGCACAGTTGGAAACAGAGAAAATGCGTGCGGAAAATGCTGCGCATAAGGCAGAACAGCTACAGCAGGAATTGCGTAAGGCTTCCAACGATGCGACGGCTTTTCGGCAGCGCCTTTTGGAACGTGAGAAGGAACTGGAACAACTGCGGCAGGAGAACACCGGTCTCACGGAGAAAATTACCAAGCTGGAAGAAAGTATTCATTTGTATGAATCCAAACAGAAGGCGGCACTTAGCGAACGGGAACAGTTGGCTGCGCAGGCCAAGCTTGTTTTGGAAAAGGCAAAGGTAAAAGCAGACGATGTGCTCAAAGAAGCACAGGCAAAGGCGCAGGTCAAATTGGACCAGGCAGATAGCCAGGCGGCATTGATTCTGGCAAAAGCCAACGAGGAAAAAACCTTGCTCAAAGCCAGAATGTCCGAGTCGGCGGACAGTATTGCCGCTAGTGTTGTTGTCTTAAAATCTCAGCTGGCCCATGTGAACGAGGAAATTGTCTCTGCCTCAGAAGAACTTTTGAAGGCAACAGACGGAATTTCGGCTGCCCTGGGTAATACGCAGCGAGACCTGGAGAATCTGGGCGTGAAAATGCAGAATTACCCTCAGCAGACAGAAGTTCCAAAGTATGCGCCCCCCAAAAGTGTTGTTAGACAGGAATCCTCGGAACAAATTACCCCGGGTGGCGAGTGGGGAGAGCAAGAACCTTTTGATGAAGCTCGTTATCGGGCTTCGCTGCAAAGAGTCCGCAGTGAGGAAGAACAGAAAGATCGCTATTATGACGAATTGGCGCGAGAAGACCTGCGAAGAGCGGCGCAAAACGGAAGAGAATATAGTGAGCGTGATGCCCGATGGAATGAGGCGCTGTATCAACGGTTGTCCCAGGAGAGGGAGAAAGCGCGCAGAAGAGAGCAAACGACGCAGTATCCTTATGACCGACAACAGGTTGTGCAGCAACCGGTGACAGGGCATCTGCATCGCCCCACTGCAACTCCGTTTGCTCCGTTTGAAAACACATCTCCGCGTACGCCTTCTTATACGGAACAAAAAGATGTGCAGCAATGGCCGGAAGATTATATTCCTTCCCCAACACCAGTAGCTCCTATCGCATCTTTTTCCCAGCCTTTTATAACGGATGGGGAAGAGCCGGTTACTCAAAGCGCTCCAGCTCCGGATGAAATGCCGAAGATGCGTCGTGCTTCATCCTCAGTTTCGGCGCCGAGGAGAAATGCCCCCTTAATGCAGGAGCCGGTGATTATTCCCTATGATGCGCCGATTCCGCAAATGGTAGACACGGCGCCTGCGCAAGAAGAAAAACTCGCTTCTTCCGAAGAAACGAACAAAGGGAAACCTTCTTCGTCTGACTCTGCGTTGTCGGATGCGCTTTTGGAAAATCTGAATCAGCTGTTGAATGGAAAATAAGAAAAAGCGACCGGTATCAGCCGGTCGCTTTTCGCAAACAACTTGCATAATTTACACTTTGGTGGTATAGTATAATCCATAGAAGGAGGGTTACCAAATGGCTTTGGATTTGACAAAACAGAATTTTGTACAGGAGACAGAGAAAGGAACCGTTTTGGTGGATTTTTGGGCTTCCTGGTGTGGCCCCTGTCGTATGTTAGCTCCTGTAATGGAGCAGGTTGAGCGGGAGTATTCTCAGTATAAGGTGTGCAAGGTAAATGTGGACGAGCAACCTGAATTGGCACAGCAGTTTGGGGTCATGAGCATTCCGACGGTTGTTTGCCTGAAGGATGGAAAAGAAAGCGCCCGCAGCATTGGCTTGGTGACAAAAGAGCAGCTCCTGAGCAAATTACAGCTTCTCTGAATAGAATGAACAACCCCCGCCCTGCGAGAGCAGGCGGGGGTTGTATTTTCGTTATTTGTTTCGGTTGACACTGCTGGTCCCTTTTTCGAGAAGATAAGTGGCCTCCAGATCTGCCAAATGAAGCTTAACGGCCAGCGGATACTGATCGTAAGCGTTGCTGATGGTATAACTGCCACCGCGTACCGAATCATCAAAGCCACCCATGTGCCAGCGAATGGCCACCGCTTCTGCCGTTTTCAGACGTAAAAAGCGTTCGATCAAATACACACTTTTTTCGCCGTGACCGTAAGGAAAGGCATCCTGGACAGTGAAGTTGGGAACCTTTTCCCACTGACCGGTGGTGTCATTTTTTACATTGCGAAAACCGGCTTTATAGTAGTTCGCTTTGCACAAATCGTGAAGCAGAGAAACGATTGTGAACGTTTCCAAACTGTCTTCTTCTTCGTGGAAATAGCGGTCCACAAGTACGTGATACACATTCAAACTGTGCATTACCAATCCAGACTCACAGGCACCGTGAAATCGGGTAGAGGCCGGAGCCGTGTAAAAATCGGTGGTGGCCAGCCAGTCCAAAAGTTTTTCAGCACCGGGTCTTGTTACGTTTTCCGAAAAAATTCGGACAAATTCTGCTTGATAGTCCATAATCAGAGCTCAAGTTCATTGAGAATGCCTTTTAAAATAGCAATCTCATCATGAGAAAGACTGATCCCTTTGCCCATTTTGCTGTTGTCGGGCGCCCAGTCTCGAATGTCGTATTTGGGTTCGCGGTCGTTCCAGCTGACCATGTTGAGCTGCCGTTCCCAACCATTGGGGCTTTGGGACAGCACAGCAATCCGCTCGGTAATCTCATATTTAAATTCTGCCATTGATTAACACCATCCTATATGCGTCTTTTACCATATCATAAAGGATACGCTTGCGAAATGCAAGTGCGGCACTTCACCAGAAAAGAATTTTTTTGAAATTTTTGCCGAAAAGGTGTTGACTTTTTTTGAATTGCTTTATATAATAATAGAGCGCTCTGAAGTTGAGCACACATGATGCGGAATTGTGTAATGGTAGCACCTGCGACTCTGACTCGTATTGTGAGGGTTCGAATCCTTCTTCCGCAACCACGAACGGCAGCAATCAGCTGCCGTTTTCTTTCGGGGTATAGCGCAGATGGTAGCGCGCTTGGTTCGGGACCAAGAGGCCTGGAGTTCAAATCTCCATACTCCGACCACATCGCCGCAGACAGATTTGTCTGCGGCGATTTTTATTGTCAGAACGAGCGGCATCCGTAAATGGAAAAAGACTGTACACGGGCCAGAATCCTGTGCTATACTAGAACCGCAGTTGGAGGAGATCAACATCATGGACATGCTTGCAACGCTGGAAAACAGCTTGGTCTATTTGTTCGTTTTGGCTGGCGGATATGTGCTTAAAACCTTTCGTGTGCTGAAAAAGGAGGATGCGGGAATACTTTCCGCATTAATCATGAAAGTCACGCTTCCGGCCGCGATTTTAAAAGGTGCGGCAAATGCTTCTTTCAGTGCCTCTCTTTTGGGGATTTTTCTCTCGGCGGTGTTGTTGAATATCCTTCTTTTAGGGGCAGGGTATTTTTTCTCCAAAGGTCGTCCGAGCGAAGAACGCGGCCTGATGGTGTTAAATGTAAATACGTTCAACAATGGTAATTTTGCCATACCTTTCCTTTCAGCGCTGGTCAGCAGTGATACATTTGCCGCAATGGGTGTATACGATTTAGGCAGTGCTTTTTTCACGTTTGGTCCCAATATTGCACTGGCACAAAAAGCAATGGAACGTGGTGACCAAAAGGTGACTCTGGCTGCCATTTTGCGGAAAACTTTTACAACGCCGACCATTTGGGCCTACATCATTATGCTGCTGCTCAATGCCCTGCGCTGGCAGTTGCCGGAACTTGCGATGGATGTGATTTCCATGGCTGGATCGGCAAACGCGTTTTTGGCGATGCTTTGCGTGGGAATTCTATTTGAGTTTCGTCTGCCCAAAAGCGGATACGGTGTCATTGCGCAGACATTGATTGTCCGGTATACTTTGTGCGCGCTGTTTGCAGGGGCACTTTGGTTTTTCCTGCCGGCGCCTGCAGAGACAGTTCGCACGTTGGTTGTCATGACGATGGCTCCGGTGGCCAGTTGCGCAACGATTATCACAGTGGAAGCCGGGTGCGATGGAACGATGTCAGCGGTGATCAATTCCATTAGTATTGTGGTGAGTATCATATTAATGGTTTTGCTCCTATTACTTTTGCCGATGCCCGTGCGTGGGTAAAATTCAAATGAACAGGGAGGTCTTTGCATGAAAAAGAGAGTTGGAATTTTAACGTCAGGCGGCGATTGCCCGGGTTTGAATGCAACCATTCGCGGTGCGGCCAAGGCGCTGTACCAGCGTTTTGGAAATGATGTGGAGATTATTGGAATTGCAAACGGATATGCGGGCTTGATCGCAGGAGAATGGCGCGTCATGGAACCGCATGAGTTTTCGGGAATTCTCACTGTGGGCGGGACTATCTTGGGAACAAAGAGAACTCCGTTCAAGATGATGAAAGTGGTAGAAGAAGACCAGGTCGACAAAGTCGCAGCAATGAAAAAAACTTATAAAGATGCCCGGTTGGACTGCCTGTTGTGCCTTGGCGGCAATGGTACCCATAAAACGGCCAATCTGCTGAGTGAGGAAGGGCTGAATATTATTGGCCTTCCGAAGACAATCGACAACGACATCTATGGAACAGACGTCACCTTTGGATTCCATACTGCAGTGGACATTGCAACCGAAGTGATCGACCGCATTCACACAACGGCCTCCAGCCATCGGCGCTGTATGGTCATTGAGTTGATGGGCAACAAAGCGGGCTGGTTGACGCTGTATTCCGGTATCGCGGGCGGCGCGGATATTATCTTAATTCCGGAACTGCCTTATAACATTGAAAATGTATGCGCGGCTATCCAAAAACGCAGTGAGCAGGGCAAAACGTTCTCTATTCTGGCGGTGGCCGAAGGCGTCTACGATGTAACGGAAGCGGGCATGAAGAAAAAAGAGCGCGCTGCGCGTCGTGCTGAGCGGGGCGAGGTAACAGCCACCAATCGGATCGCACGTCAGATTCAGCAGATGACCGGTTTTGAAACGAGGGTGTGCGTGCCGGGTCATATGCAAAGAGGGGGCAGCCCGTCGGCCTACGACCGCGTTTTGGCTACGGAGTTCGGTACCCATGCTGCCAAGTTGGTTGAGGCGGATCATTACGGCGTAGCAGTGGCAATGAAAAACAACATTGTTACCGAAAACCCGTTGAAAGATATTGCAGGAAAGACCAAATTGGTTCCGGAGACTTGTGATATGCTTACAGTAGCTCGCAGAATGGGTGTTTCGTTGGGATAAGATTTGTGATTCAAAAAAGCGCGTTTTCCATTGGAAAACGCGCTTTTTTGACGGCGGGAAAGAAGAATTTTTATCCAAGATTGATTCTGAGTGTATTTTGTAGTAAAATAGGTATGCTTATAATGTGTTATTGCGCCGGTTTTCAGGCGATGACGGATAAAGATTGGTGATTTTATTGTTAACGACTGCTATTACAGAGTTTGCCCAGAGATTTCGAAAACAAATTCTGGTTGCGTTTGACATTGTTGTAGTTACATTTTCCTACATCCTTCCATGGGTGATGATCAACGGCCGTACCTCGTTTTCCGAGCACAACAGCCTGCTGGTAGCCAGCTGCTTTTTCTTTGTGTGCTGCTACGAAATTGTCTACGGGTTGATGGGCATGTACGACAGCTTGTGGCGATATGCTGAGATTGTCGAGTTCTTCAGACTGTGCCTTGCATCCGGATTGGCAGTTGGAATCTTTGTTGTTGGTACACTGCTGATGTTTACTGAGCGTCGGGTGCCGACTTCCATTTACTTTTTGAGTGCATTGTTTGCCTCTTCTCTGACGCTTTATTCACGCTTGACATATCGAATGTATCGCAATACAACGTTGAGCAAAAGAAAAACATCCCGCCGTCGTACGCTGATGATTGGTGCGGGGGACGCTGCGTCCACCTTGCTGCATGAGGTGTTTAAGAATAAGTCCCCGGATATGAACATTATTTGCTGCGTTGATGATGCACCGGAAAAAGTGGGCCGTTCCATTATGGGTGTTCGAATTATGGGAACCACTGAGGACATTCCGGAGCTGGTAGAGCGCTGTGAGATTGAGACCATTCTTTTGGCCATCCCCACAGTGGACGATGCAAACAAAAAGCGCATCCTCAGCATTTGCAATAAAACCAAATGCAACGTTCGTATTTTACCGGACATTGTCAAGATGATTAAGGATGGCAAAGACTTCCTTTCCCGTGTACGCGATGTACGTGTGGAGGACGTGCTGGGCCGTGATGAGATTGAATTGACGGATTTGTCTAGTTCTCTCACCAAAGGGAAAGTGGTTCTGGTGACAGGCGGCGGCGGTTCGATCGGTTCGGAGCTTTGTCGTCAGATTGCATCCTGCGAACCCAAGCAGCTGATCATCCTGGATATTTACGAGAACAGTGCCTATTCCATTCAGCAGGAGCTGCGGCGCAATTACGGGGACAAGCTCAATTTGGAAGTGTGCATTGCTTCGGTGCGTGATTCCAAGAAAATGGATGCACTGTTTGCGCGGTATCGTCCCAATGTGGTGTTCCATGCGGCAGCCCATAAACATGTTCCCTTGATGGAGGACGCGCCGGAAGAGGCTGTTAAAAACAATGTGTTTGGCACGTATAATGTGGCGCTTTGTGCGGAAAAATATGGTGCAGATCGCTTTGTTCTCATTTCTACAGACAAAGCAGTTAATCCGACCAATGTGATGGGTGCCACCAAGCGTCTGTGTGAGATGATTGTGCAGGCACTGGCACAGAAAAGCAAAACCAAATTTGTGGCAGTCCGTTTCGGCAATGTGTTGGGATCGAACGGATCTGTACTCCCGCTTTTCAAAGAACAGATTGCCGCGGGCGGTCCGTTAACGGTCACACACCCGGATATTGTGCGCTATTTTATGACCATTCCGGAGGCTGTTCGACTTGTTTTGGAAGCGGGGGCCATGGGCAATGGCGGTGATATCTTCGTTCTTGACATGGGCAATCCCGTTAAAATTCTGGACTTGGCAGAGAACTTAATCAAACTCTCAGGTTTCATTCCTTATAAGGACATTGAAATCAAATTCACTGGCTTACGGCCCGGCGAAAAACTGTACGAAGAACTGCTGATGGACGAGGAAGGCCTCCGCAAAACGGATAACAAAAAGATTTTTGTGGGCTCACCATTAAAATTGAATAAGGATACGTTCTTTGACCATTTGGCAACATTGAAACAGATTGCTTATACCAACAACAGCGAAAATCTGGTGCAGGCGCTGATTGATTTGGTGCCGACTTTCCATCACGAAGAACACCGTTATCAATAAAGGGGGAAGCGAATGTACCGGAAAGGAATCAAACGCATTTTGGATTTTGTGTTGTCCTTATGCGGAATTGTGGTGCTCTCTCCGTTGCTGCTGTTGATTGCGGTTTGGATCAAAGCAGATTCACGCGGTCCGGTTTTGTTCCGGCAGAAACGTGTCGGAAAAGACAAAGAGTTCTTTTCAATTTTAAAATTTCGCACTATGTATGCGGATACGCCAAAAGATGTTCCTACCCATCTGCTGAAGAATCCGGATGCAATGATTACAAGGAGCGGGCGTTTCCTGCGAAGAACCAGTCTGGACGAACTGCCGCAGTTGTTCAACATCTTGTGCGGACAAATGAGCGTGATCGGCCCGCGGCCTGCGCTTTGGAACCAGGATGATTTGATTGCGGAGCGAGATAAGTATGGTGCGAATGCGCTGGTCCCCGGTCTGACAGGATATGCGCAGGTCAACGGCCGGGATGAGCTTCCGATTCCGGTCAAAGCTGAGTTGGATGGATACTATGCTGCGCATCTAAGTTTTGGCTTGGATGTTCGCATCTTTTTCAAAACCATTGCAAACGTGCTTCGCGAAGATGGAGTTGTAGAAGGCGGAACACAGGGAAAATAAAAAAGGCTGCTCAAAGCAGCCTTTTTCTTTTTGCAAGTAAAGAAACTCAGAGGTCGTCCTGCGTGAGGTTTTTCAGCACTTGCGCGTAAAGGACGTCACCGTTTTCAACAAAGCGTTCACGGGCGAGCATAGCGCTTAAATGGTCCGGCATGTACAACGAAAGGGTGAACATTTCGCGGTCCCGATCCAGAATGCTGCAACGAACGGTATAGCCGTCACCACAGGGAACAATGTCGGCCTTGTGCTGAGCACTTTTCTGAGCAAACAGCTGTGCGCGAACCACTGCACGGGTAGCCGCTTCACGGACGCTGCGAGGAACGTCGCTGGACAGCGTGTCGGCTACGTCCTTGCCGGCAGGGCGGATTACGTAACGCCCGTTTTCCAACGCAATCAAGTCCTGATTGCACAATTCTGCAAGGTTGGAAGCAAGTTCAAAATAGTTTACCAGTTCTTCGCTAAGCAGAGCGTTTTCCAGCTCGCTTTGAGAAAGAGGTACGGTTGCATTTTTAATCAGATAGCATAACAGAATGCGTATTTCAGTGGATGTAGTGAGCCCTCCGGGACGGACGCCCGCGGTAAACGCATTGTGAGTCATGATGTTCCTCCCTGTGTATTTGCTATCTTTATCATACCCCATTCCCGAAAAAATGTAAATGAACTCCGCAGACAATCAGGCATCTTGATCAAAAATTGTTTCGATTGGGTGGCTGGCGCCGGGGCAGGAGTACTGCCAGCGCTCCAAATGTCCCTGAGTGATGAAATAGTTCAGGGGGAAACGGAAGGACGGATCTTCCAGACAGGACAATATCACCAATTTGATCTTCATGCGGAGCGGGAGAATGTTTTTGATGTAAACGCTGACAACCTGGCCGCGTTCAAGTGCATCATTGGGTTCGGCCAGTCCCACAAGATTAGGCGACAATTCAATAAAAACGCCGTAGTCTTCACAGCTTCGAACGATTCCCATAACGGCCTCTCCGGGTGAAAAACGTGCGGCATTTTCTTCCCAGGTCCCCAGAAGCTCTTTCAAGCTGAGAACAAGGCGATTTTCCGAGTCGCGCCCTTTCAGAATACATCGCAGTTCCTGCCCAACATGGACCCGGTCCGCGGGGCTTGCAATGCGCGATACAGATAGGCAATCGATTGGAAGCAGTGCGCTGATGCCGCACCCGACATCGCAAAAGGCGCCGAAGGGTTCAATGTGCGTCACTCGACAAGAAAGGAGATCGCCCGGTTTCAGATGGTCAAGATACTGTTTTTGGCAGCGGCGCTGTGCTGATGCACGGGACAAAAGCGCTGCCGTGGTTCCGTCTTCCTGCACACGGAAACCCGTAACGACAAAGCAAACCGGTCTTCCCACCCGGGTCAGCAGGGCAATGTCTCTGACCTTTCCCTCCCGTACACCGTCTGCACATTCTTCATAGGGCATCACAGCAGGAATGCCACCCAGAGAAAAATGAAGCGCTTTATCTGCGCCAAAGGACAGTGCCCGGCTCTCTAAAATAGTTTCCTCCTGGATGTATTGCTGCAGTTTTTCCAAGCTATAATTGTGCGGATACTCCCGAATTCCCTCCGCGTAAAAGTCCATACAACAGGCCGCCTTTCACTAACAATTCCCCACAGGCTGGGCTGTTAACAAATATATGAACTCGTACAGCGTTTTATGAACCCCGTTGTTTCGCCGCCTTTTTCTTGCGTGAAAACGGCTTTTGCAGTATAATTAAAGAACCGTTGTGTGGTGCTGGAAGCCGTAAAGGAGGGACTTGGGATGGATGTACAGGTAAATGATCACATTCTTACCAAAAAGCCGCATCCCTGTGGCAGCAGTGATTTTTTGGTTCTCCGCGTGGGAATGGACTTTAAGATCCGCTGCGTGAAGTGTGGACGTGAAGTGATGGTTGCCCGCAACAAAATTGAAAAAAACATCAAGAAAGTAGTGCGGAACGGAGTTCCGCTTTAGAAGAGAGCCTGCGTGCAATGTGCAAACGGGAAAGGAAGATTGAGAATGCTGGAAAAATTAGATGCTGTGCGTAATCGGTACGATGAGATCAGCCGCCAGCTTCAGGAGCCGGAGATTGCCGGCAATGGCACAAAATATGCAGAGCTGATGAGGGAATACAAGAAGCTGACGCCGCTTGTGGAAACATATGAAGCTTACCGAAATGTGCAAAATGAGGGAGCGCAGGCAAGAGAACTGTTGACCGAAAGCGGCCTTGAGCCAGAGCTGAAGGAGCTGGCACAGCAGGAGTTGGCGGAGAGTAAGGAAAAAGAGGAAGAATTGGCCCAGCAGTTGAAACTGCTTTTGCTACCTCGGGATGAAAATGATGATCGAAGTGTGATCGTGGAGATTCGCGGTGGTGCGGGCGGAGAAGAGGCCGCCCTATTTGCGCACAGTCTTCATCGCATGTATAACATGTATGCGGAGAGCCACGGCTGGAAAACAGAGGTGCTCAGCCTGAGTGAAACGGAACTGGGCGGCGAGAAGGAAGTCAGCTTTTCCGTGGAAGGAGAAGGCGTTTACAGCCGCTTGAAATTTGAGAGCGGCGTACATCGGGTTCAGCGTGTGCCGGAAACTGAAACACAGGGCCGGGTGCATACATCCACCGTAACAGTGGCTGTGCTTCCGGAAGCACAGGAAGTCGATGTGGAAATCAACCCGGCGGATTTGAAAATCGACACATTTCGCTCCTCCGGTGCTGGCGGACAGCACATCAATAAAACCTCGTCGGCGATTCGTGTGACACATCTGCCCACTGGAATGGTGGTAGAGTGTCAGGACGAGCGCAGCCAGTACAAGAACAAAGACAAGGCGTTAAAGGTGCTTCGCAGCCGGTTGTTGGCCAAAAAACAAGCAGAATACGATGCAGAGTATGCGGCGCAGCGGAAAAGTCAGGTGGGGACGGGGGACCGTTCCGAGCGGATCCGCACCTATAATTTTCCGCAGGGGCGTCTGACGGATCATCGGATTGGTTTGACTTTGTACAAATTGGATGCGGTGATGAATGGCGACTTGGAAGAAATTATTGAGGCATTGATCACAGCAGATCAGGCAGAAAAACTGAAAGCTTCTTCAGGAGATGAATGATTTGAATACGCAGTTGATGCAGGCTACACCTCAAGCGGTGGAACTGGCTGGTCAACTTCTTCGTGAGGGACAGGTCGTTGCCATTCCCACGGAGACAGTCTATGGATTGGCTGCCAGCAGTTTGAATGGTGAAGCTGTGAAAAAAATTTTTTCGGCCAAGGGGCGTCCTCAGGACAATCCTCTGATTTCGCACATTGCAGATCTGTCTATGATGGAGATGGTGGTGCGAGATGTTCCGCCTGCCGCGTACAAATTGGCGGAAACGTTCTGGCCGGGACCGTTGACCATGATTCTGCGGCGCAGTTCCAAAGTGGCGGATGAAGTGTGTGCCGGTTTGGAAACGGCTTCCGTGCGGATGCCGAGTCATCCGGTGGCGCAGGCAGTGATTCGTGCGGCGGGAGTTCCGCTGGCTGCCCCTTCTGCCAATTTGTCGGGCAGTCCCAGCCCGACGACCGCCCGGGATGTACTGGCAGATATGGATGGCAAAATTCCCTTGATTTTGGATGGCGGCGACTGTCAGGTGGGCGTGGAATCTACCGTAATCTCTCTGGCGGGAGATGAGCCGGTTTTGCTGCGGCCCGGTTATATCACTTTGGAACAGTTGGAGCAGGCCCTTGGACGAGAGGTAAAACTAGCAGATGCGGTGCTGCATCAGTTGAAAGAAGGAGAGCGCGCAGCTTCTCCAGGAATGAAATACAAACATTATGCGCCTAAGGCGGAAGTGACGATTCTCAGCGGATCGTTCAAGGCATATTGTTCTTATGTAGAGCAGCATTGTGAACCGGGAACTTTTTGTCTGTGTTTTTCCGGCGAAGAAAAATCATTGCCTTGTCCTTGCGTATTGTATGGGCATGAACAGGCGCCTGCGGAACAGGCGCAGCGGTTGTTTTCTGCGCTGCGGGAGCTGGATGCCCGCGGGGCAAAGCGAGTTTATGCGCGCTGTCCGGGGCAGGAAGGTGTGGCGCTGGCTGTCTACAACCGTCTTTTGCGGGCAGCGGCTTTTCGGGTGATTTCCCTATGAGACCGTGGATTGTGGCCCTTACAGGGCGCTCAGGCTGTGGAAAAAGCACCGTGTCAGAGCATTACCGCGCACAGGGGTATTCGGTTTTGGATTGTGACGAAGCGGCCAGCCAGGTGGTAGAGCCGGGTTCTGAGTGCCTTCGGTGCCTGCAAGAGGCATTTGGCGCAGACATTGTGGATGAAAACGGGCATCTACTCCGCCGGGAGTTGGCGTGCCGGGCGTTTGCATCGGATAAAGGTGCGCAGCGCCTGACCAATATCACGCATCCGGCGATTGTGAAACTGTTGCTGGAGCAGGCCGAGCGTGCGTTCTCGCGGGGAGAGCAACTGGTGTTTGTGGATGGTGCGGTGATTGTTGGTCATGTGTTTGAACCTTATTGCCAGCGCATTATCGTGGTTGATGCTCCTGACGCAGTGTGTGTGGAGCGTATTATGAAGCGGGATGGGATTTCAGAAAGTGCGGCACAGCAGCGGCTGGACGCGCAGATGCCGCGCAATCAGCTCTGCGGTGCGGCGAACTATGTGATTGAGAATCATGCGGACCGAGAAACCTTGCTGCAGCAGGCGGATCAAGTGCTGCACGCATTGCGAAAGGAGCGAAATGAGCACAAAAAAGAAATTTAAACCGTTGTTTTTGTTGCTGGTAATTGCTTTGCTGCTTGCTGTTGTACCTTTTGCAGCGCAGCGTGCGCGCTATTCGTTGTATCCTAAAAAATACAGCGAATACGTAGAGTCTTACGCTGAGGAATATGGAATTGATGAGCGATATGTTTACGCCATTATCCGCACAGAAAGCGGATTTGATTCCAAAGCAGAGTCCGACGTAGGTGCACGTGGCTTGATGCAGATCACAAAAGAAACTTTCGAATGGATCAAAACCAAAATAGCGCCTGATGAGCAGCTAGGGTTTGACAGTTTGTTTGATCCCAAAACCAACATCCGTTTTGGTGCGTATTTTTTGTCGTATTGTTTGGAGAAATACAACAATGACTTGGCCACTGCGGCAGCAGCTTATCACAGTGGCGTCTCAAAGGTCAATGAATTATTGAAACAAAGCGAATATTCCAGCGATGGGAATACCCTGCATACCTTTCCGTACAACCAAATGAGCAATTATGTGCGCAAGGTGCAAAAAAATTATCAGCAGTATTGTGCATTGTATTCATAAAGATGTCAAAAGGAGCGTTTCAACATGGAAAAAGAAAAAACGGCCGGTCAGAAACTGGCAAAGGAAATTCTGTATGAAGCCAAACACATTTGGGATGCAGTCCCTGAGGCTCGTCAAGCTGCATCAGAATTTTGTGAGGACTATAAAGCATTTTTAAATGCAGCGAAGACTGAGCGCGAAGCAGTTGCCGAGGTGGAACGCCGTGCGTTGGCGGCGGGTTATGTGCCCTTTGAAGTGGGCAAGGTTTATGCGCCTGGTTCCAAGGTTTATTTTAACAACCGGGAAAAGGCGATTATCTGTGCCACATTGGGACAAAAAAGCGTGGAGGAAGGCACACGTCTGATGATCGCGCATATCGATTCTCCGCGTCTGGATCTGAAGCCCAATCCGCTGTATGAGGACAGTGAACTGGCGCTGTTTAAAACTCATTATTACGGTGGAATTCGCAAGTATCAGTGGGGAGCAACTCCCTTGTCACTGCATGGCGTAGTCGTAAAATCCAACGGGGAAAAGGTGACTGTGCGCATCGGTGAAGACGAGGGCGATCCGGTGTTTTGTGTGACGGACCTTCTTCCGCATCTTGCGGCAGAGCAGAGCAAGCGTACGCTGGGCGAAGGCTTGAAAGGCGAGGAATTGAATATTCTGGTGGGCTCTCTGCCCTTCGAGGATGAAGAAGTAAAAGAGCGTGTCAAACTCCAAGTCATGAATCTTTTGTACGAGAAATATGGCTTCACAGAGCGCGATTTTACCCGTGCGGAGCTTGAGGCGGTTCCGGCATTCAAAGCGGTGGATGTGGGCCTTGACCGCAGCATGATCGGCTCTTACGGGCACGATGACAGAGTGTGTGCTTATACGGCTCTGCAGGCGGAATTTGAGACCAAAGCGCCGGTGTACACCACCGTATGTGTGCTTACGGATAAAGAAGAAGTTGGTTCCGACGGTGTTACAGGTTTGCAGTGCGACTACTTGTTCCATTTCCTGGGACATCTTGCCGATGCACAGAAGGCAAATTACAAAGTGATGTTGGCGAATTCCAAATGCCTCTCTGCTGATGTGAATGCGGCCTTTGATCCCACGTTCCCGGATGTCCTGGAGCGGCGGAATGCAGCCTATTTGAATCGTGGTGTGGTGGTCACGAAATATACTGGTGCACGCGGAAAATCCAGCACAAACGATGCTGGCGCTGAATTGATGGGCTATGTGACCAATCTCTTGGATTCCAAGGGCGTCATTTGGCAGACTGGAGAACTCGGAAAGGTAGATATGGGCGGCGGCGGAACCATTGCCAAATATGTGGCCAACCGCAATGTGGATGTGGTTGATATCGGTGTCCCGATGCTGTCTATGCATGCGCCTTTTGAACTGGTGGCCAAATTGGATGTGTACATGACATACAAGGCCTTTGCAGCCTTTGCGGAGAGCGATTCCTAAAAATAAAAGCCGAAGGATTTTTCCTTCGGCTTTTTGTTTTGCACTTATCGATATTGAGGAAGAATATCCGATGTGAATTCGCGGTGTACCAGTTGTAAATCCTGATCAATGGTGACAGAATCCAGCGGGCGGTCAAACAATTTGTCGTATACCACAGCGCTGAACAATTCTCCGTGAGAGGGCGCTGCAGTCTGATTCAGAAGAATTTGGTTGTTCTGTTGATCAAACGAAACCGTTCCGTTGGAACCAAACAGAGGATAAGAGACTTGGTCGGAACATGCGGTTGCCTTTCCGCCGTCAAGCATCCAGGCAGCAGAGTCAGCAGCGTATCCAAGGGGAGAAAGCACGTCATTCAATGTCTGGGTTACGGTGTCTGATGCAGAGCCGTTCAGGAAGAAAACCGTCAGATTGGGATCCTCGGAAACGGCTTGCAGCCATGCGGAAAAGTCAGTTTCAGTCAGAAGCGGCTGAACCGCCAGAACACGCTCATAATAGTTCAGCTGTTCGTCCAGCAGTTGGGCGTTTTTGTGCTCTTCACGAGAAGGAAAATCATAGTTTTCCAAAAATCGGCACAGATCCAATGTGACTTTTTGTGCACCGTAGAAGTTGAGATGACCCCAGTCGGACAAGTCTGTTGAATAGTCAAAGCCAATTCGATCACCATCTTCTCCGTTATAGTTCAAAAAGGGAATATTGTGTTCCTGAGCATAGGCATCAATCCATTGCAGAATGCCCTGTTCGGTTTCGTTGTAGACGTAAGGCGTAATGGTAAAAACAAGATCAATTCTCTTCTTTTCGCACAGTTCGGTGATCTTATCCAGATATTCCACACAGTACTCATAGGGTGTATAAGCTGGCTGCTCCGCAAATTCCGGCTTTTCCATGGCCTGGCTGGTAAGAACCAGGCCGTATCCCTTCAACGGGTCAGGGTCATTGTGCGGGTTGTAGGTGAGCATTTTGATGTCAGGGGTTTTCCAACGTGTATGATAGCGGGGAAGGTTCAAAAAGTCTTCGTAATTCCGGAGATCCAGTCCACAGAATTCAACGGTTTGAATCATCTGCAGAAAATTGATGCCCGGATCAATATTGAAACTGTTTTGATAACTGGTGCGATCGATTTCTTCCGGCATAATGCTGGAATGCCCGTACATCATACCGTACATTTCCAGTACGATCACACTTGGATTTTGCGTTTTGAGTGCTTCCAAAATATAGTGGTAGGAAATCCACATAGGCTGTGACCAGGAAAAGACATTACAGGCTGAAATTCCATTTTCTTTCCACAGCATACTGGGAATATACCCACTGTTTACATGGCTGGAACCAACAATCAGCACATCCAGCGAATCGTTTTCTTCTGAGTAAAGACACGAAAGCGTCGTCTCGCGATCACGCAGAAGCCAAGAGAGACCGCACAACAACATGACAGTCAGAAGAAGAAAACTGACACCTCTTAAAATCTTTTTTTTGGACATGGCAAGGCTCCCTTAAAATTGGAAATAAATAAACGGCGCGGTTTCGTATTGCGGGCCGTAGACACCAAATACAACGATAAAAACAATCAGACCGAGGTAAAGGGTCCACTGTACTGGCAGGGGAATACTCATTACCCAAGCGCGCAGATCTTTTTTTTGCGAAACAATGTCGACACCGATCAGAAGGGCAACAGCGATCAGACCGACGATCAAATCCGGAAGATCCAATCCCAATACCTCTAAGGTTTCCAACGTTAGCAGGCTTCCGTTCCATTCGGTGAAAATCTTTGTCAGAATCGTGCCGGCTTGCTCCAGGTTGGATGCCCGGAAAAAAATCCAGGTGAGATTCAACAAAAGGAAGGTGCCGATCTGGGCGGCCCAGGGCGGCAGAAAACTTCCTTTTTCCGCAAGACGCTGCGCATTCAACTTATTCCATAAAATTTGGATTACCTGGAAAAAACCGTGCAAAAATCCCCAAACAACAAAGGTTAAAGCCGCACCGTGCCAAAGTCCGCTGACAAGAAATACAATCATTACATTGACGCAAGTGCGCAGCGTTCCTTTGCGGGACCCACCCAGCGGAATGTACAGATAGTCTTTAAACCAGGTAGAAAGAGAAATGTGCCATCTTCTCCAGAATTCTTTAATAGAGTGAGCCAGGTAAGGTGCCTCGAAGTTCTTCATCAGCCGATACCCCATGATTTCAGCGGCTCCGATAGCGATGTTGGAGTACGAGGCAAAGTCGCAGTAAATTTGAAACGAGAAAAAAAGTGTAGCGAGAGCCAAAACCGAACCGGCTGTTGTATCATAAGCGGCATAGGCGCTGTCAACCAGTACTGCCATACGGTCGGCAATCACAATCTTCTGGAAAAATCCCCATCCCATCAGAATCAGCCCGCGCTTCATGCGGTCGTAATCAAAGGAATGACGTTCATAAAATTGAGGAAGAAGATTGGTGGCGCGTTCAATTGGGCCAGCCACCAGCTGAGGGAAGAAGCAAACAAAAAGCGCGTAACGAAAAGGATTGCGCTCGGCTTTTAAATCACCGCGATAAACATCAATGGCATAGCCGAGAGCCTGAAATGTATAGAAGCTGATTCCCACAGGAAGCGCAAATTGCATAACAGGGAGCACGATTTGGTCTTTGAGCACCGGCGCAAGCAGTTCAGAAAAAAAGCCGTAATACTTAAACAGAAATAAAACTGCAAAATTGGAGAGAAGTACCCCTGCTAAAGTTATTTTCGAAAGAAGAGGCTTTTTCAGTTTCCAATGCTGAATCAGCAAAGCTCCCAAATACGTAACGGCGATGGAAAAACCAATCAGAAGAATATATTTGGCTTTCCAGCACATATAAAAATAAACGCTGCAGCACAGCAGCCAAATCCACTTTATTTTTTGCGGAAGCAAAAAATAAAGAATTGTAACAATGGGGAAGAAAATCAGAAAATCAATGGAATTGAATTGCACGTGGAGTCACTTCCTTTTCTGCGCGATTCTGAAAACAAAAAAATCCGTTTAAACAATGTTTAAACGGATTTTCTTGGTGGAGATGAGGGGGATCGAACCCCTTACCTCTTGAATGCCATTCAAGCGCTCTCCCAAGTGAGCTACACCCCCAAGGCTTCACACTCTGAAGTGTTATTTCCGAGTGCCTTATTATAATATCAAACACGCGCATGAATGTCAAGAGAAATTTTAAAAAAAGATCGATTTTATGCTTCAATCGGTAAATTCGATGCCGGGAATCTGATGCGCCTTCAAAAAACTCCAAACAGAATCCTTTTCCAGGGGAAGCGTTACTTTCTCCCGGGATTCTTCAACGCTGTATTCCGTACACCAGTTGCCGTCAGAACACTCTTTTAATTTGATGCTGTGAAGCGTTCCAACTGCTTCGACTTCCGGAATGGAGCGGTCCGAAAGTAAAAAGAGCAGGGGAAGGCTGACGGAACCGTGAGAAGTATGATATTCCACAGAGCCGGGTACCCATTCACCTTCCGGGGCACAGTCCTGCATGCGCACATCTATAATCCGTTCCACAGTGGTCCACCTTTCTAAAAGAAAATGGAAAGAGGACATAGGCCCTCTTTCCATCTGAAAAATTACGAATGCTTTTGTTCGTGACGACGTTCTTCTGCGTCCAACAAACGGTCAGTAACAATATCGAACTGTTCTTTCATCTCGTAGGTATCCACCAAGTCGCTCTGTTCCAAGCCTTCGTACGGATTCTCGCCCTTGAAGACAATCTTCAAAAGAACCGGCGTCAGAATGGTGCAGAATACAATCATAATGACGATGGGGCCCGAAAATACAGGGTTCAGTAAGTTCAAGGCCATGCCTTTGTCCGCCACAATCAGCGCAACCTCACCGCGGCAAACCATGCCGCACCCAATCTGTACGCATTGACGTGTGGGCATGCCGCAGATTTTAGCGCCAAGACCGCAACCGACCAGTTTGGTAACAACAGCAATAATCACCAACAGAACGGTAAATACAATAATGGTGACGTCCATTTGCGGAACTTCCACCTTGATGCCGATGCTGGCGAAGAAAATCGGCGTCAAAAGCAGATAGGAAAGCGGCGAAAACTTGCTTTCGATGTAATGTGCCTTGGCAGTGTTGGCTACTACCAGGCCCGCGGCAAAAGCACCGATGATATCTGCTACACCGAACACCTCTTCCGCAACGTACGCCATCAAGAGACACAAGACAAAGGCCAAAATGGGGAAACGATGCAGATTGCGATCATGCACGCGCTTTTCGTACCAGTTAAATGCTTTGACAGACAGAATTCCAGCGACGCCTGCAAAAATGAAGAATGCAACAATTTTCAGCAGAACGATCACGATGCTTACATCTGAACCGGCCAAACTGGTAACCAGTGTCAGACAGATCAAACCAAGAATGTCATCGATCAATGCTGCTGCCAAAATGGTGTTGCCGACCTTAGTAGACAGTTTTCCCATTTCCTTCAGGGTCTCCACGGTGATGCTCACAGAAGTAGCAGTCAGAATCGTACCCATAAAAAGATTTTGCAGCATGACATTGCCCGGGTAGGAAAGCTCACCCCGGTTAAAGAAAGCCATCAGGGCAGCGCCGACACCCAAGGGAACCAGAACACCGCAAAGGGCAACCAGCAAGCCGGCTTTTCCCGTTTGCTTCAGCTCTTTCAGATCGGTGCCAATGCCAGCGGTAAACATGATGACGATTACGCCAAGTTCCGATAGCTGCGACAGAAAATCTGTGGCCTGTAGCCATCCCAAACAGGCTGGCCCCAAGAGAAGACCGGCGATCAGGGCACCCACTACCTGGGGCAGCTGGATTCTGCTGGTAAGGAGCCCGAAAATTTTTGTGCTGATCAATATCAGCGCAATATCCAGTAAATAATGGTACGACATAGTAAAACTCCCATACTTATAAATAATTCCAAAACTCTATTATAAATCAACTTTTTAAAAGCGCAAGTAAAAAATTAGGGCGGAATTTTACGAAAAAATAGGTATATCGCCATTTTGAGGGAAACAAAAAAGAAAAAGCAGGATTCTTGCCGAAGGAGAAGAATCCTGCTTTTTCTAAAAAATTACTGCTGATTCAAAAGAGGTTTCAAGTATTGGCCGGTAAATGATGCGGGATTAGCAGCTACCTGTTCCGGTGTGCCTTGTGCGATGATCTCGCCGCCGGCTGAACCGCCTTCGGGGCCCAAATCAATGATATGGTCAGCTCGCTTGATGATGTCCAAATTGTGCTCAATGATGATCACAGTGTTTCCTGCATCTACAAGCTTGTCCAGAACTTTTACCAGCTTGTGCACATCTGCCACATGAAGTCCGGTTGTGGGTTCGTCCAAAATATAAACAGTTTGACCGGTTTCGCGTTTGGCCAGTTCCAGTGCAAGCTTAACACGCTGTGCTTCGCCGCCGGAAAGAGTGGTGGCACTTTGGCCCATTTTGATATATCCCAGGCCAACATCCACCAGCGTTTGAATTTTGCGATGGATACGGGGGATGTTTTCAAAAAAGCCGCAGGCTTCTTCTACAGTCATATCCAACACATCGGCAATGGTTTTTCCTTTGTACTTGACTTCCAATGTTTCGCGGTTATAACGTGCACCTTTGCAGACCTCGCAGGGAACGTAGATGTCCGGCAGAAAATGCATCTCAATTTTTAGTATGCCGTCACCCTCACAGGCTTCACAACGCCCACCTTTTACATTGAAGCTGAAGCGTCCCGGGTTGTATCCGCGCATTTTAGCGTCCTGCGTCTGTGCAAAAACGTTGCGGATATCTGAAAAGACCCCGGTGTAAGTGGCAGGATTGGAACGGGGCGTCCGTCCGATGGGGGATTGGTCGATACCAATAACTTTGTCCACCCATTCCAGACCTTTCATATCTTTATGGGCACCCGGTTTGATACGTGCACCATTCAGATCTGCAGAAAGACGTTTGTAAAGGATCTCATTGATCAGACTGGATTTTCCCGATCCGGAAATACCGGTAACACAAGTCATGACACCCAAAGGAATTTTGACAGATACATTCTTTAAGTTGTTCTGCGTGGCGCCGATGATTTCAAGATAGTGTCCGTTAAACGTGCGGCGCTTTTTCGGAACTTCGATTTTTTTACGGCCGGACAAGTACTGTCCTGTAATACTGCGCTCTACTTTGCAGATGTCTTCAACAGTACCTTGTGCGACCAGTTCACCGCCGTGAACACCTGCACCAGGGCCAATGTCCACGATCCAATCCGCTTCACACATGGTCTCTTCATCATGTTCCACAACGACCAGGGTATTACCAAGGTCACGCAGGCGTTTCAAAGTGGAAATCAGCTTGGCATTATCGCGCTGATGAAGGCCAATGCTGGGCTCGTCCAAAACATAAAGAACACCGGTCAGCGCACTTCCGATTTGAGTGGCCAGACGGATGCGCTGGCTCTCTCCGCCGGACAGAGTGGCTGCGCTGCGAGCGAGCGTTAAATAATCCAGGCCGACGTTTTGCAGGAAGCGCAGTCGTTCCCGAACCTCTTTCAAAATGCCGTCAGCGATCATGTGTTCCCGTTCGCTCAATTCAAGATTTTCTAAAAACTCCAGCTCCTGGCGGACACTCATTTGAGTAAACTGGCTAATGTTGACGCCGCCAACGGTGACAGCCAGGCTGGTGGGTTTCAGGCGATCGCCATGGCAGGACGGACATTCCATTCCGGTCATGAATCCCTGAATTTCCTCTTTCATCCACTGCGAATTGGTCTCTCGAAAACGGCGCTCCAGATTGTTGACAATGCCCTCGAAATCGTTCACATAACGACCGGAACCACGGTCTGTCTCGCGGATCATTTCCAGTTTTTCACCGCCAGTTCCGTAGAGAAGCGCATTGACGGCTTCTTCGCTCATTTCGCAGATAGGGGTGTCCAGTGTAAACCCATATCGTTTGCCCAGAGCAATGTAGTACATTTCGCTGACGGAGCCTTCCGCATAGTACCAACCGCTGGCTTTGATAGCGCCTTCGCGAATGGAGAGCTTTTTGTTGGGAAGAATCAATGCCGGGTCCACTTTCATGAAGGTACCCAGTCCAGTGCAGGTTTCACAAGCACCGAAAGGATTGTTGAAGGAGAACATACGGGGAGAAAGTTCATCGATGGAAATTCCGTGATCAGGGCAGGCGTAGCTTTGACTGAACAGCATTTCTTCTCCGCCGATCACGTCAATACTTACCAGGCCACCGGTCAGACCGATGGATGTTTCCAAAGAATCTGCCAAACGGGTGTGGATATCTCCATTCAAAACAAGGCGGTCGACTACGATTTCCACCGTGTGTTTTTTGTTTTTCTCCAGTGAAATTTCTTCGTCAAGGTCATACAGTGCTCCATCGATGCGTACGCGGGCAAAGCCGCCGCGCCGGGCGGCTTCCAGTTCTTTTTGCTGTGTCCCTTTTCGGCCGCGTACCACGGGGGCGAGAACCTGAAAACGTGTTCCCTGGGGCAATTTCATAATTTCGTCTACCATCTGGTCGACGGTTTGCTGGGTAATAGGGCGCCCGCAGACCGGACAGTGCGGAATGCCGATTCGTGCATACAAAAGACGCAGATAATCGTAAATTTCCGTAACGGTTCCCACAGTCGAGCGAGGATTGCGCGAAGTGGTTTTCTGATCGATTGAAATGGCGGGGGAAAGTCCCTGAATATCATCCACATCGGGCTTTTCCATTTGCCCTAAAAATTGACGGGCATAGCTGGAAAGACTCTCCATATAGCGGCGCTGTCCGTCGGCATAAATTGTATCAAATGCAAGGCTGGACTTTCCCGAACCGGAAAGTCCGGTCATGACAATCAGTTTGTCACGGGGAAGGGTTACATCGATGTTTTTTAGATTATGCTCGCGTGCGCCCTTGATAACAATTTTATCAGTGCTCAAACAGTTCATCCTCTCTGAAACTCACAGCTTGGTTTTCTTTTCCATTTGGCGGCGCAATTTGTCAATGCGATCGCGCAGGAAGGCTGCGTGTTCAAATTCCAAAATTTTAGCGGCTTCTTTCATCTCACGGGTCAGCTGATCAATCTTTTGCTGACACTCCGCACGGCTCATACGCTTTGCAGACTTCGTGTCATCTTCGTCTTTGCAGCTGATCTCCAGCACGCCGTTATCCCGCAGCTCTTTCACAATGGTTTTCGGCGTGATGCCGTGAGCTTTGTTGTAAGCATCCTGAATGCCGCGGCGGCGTTCGGTCTCCATGATCGCGCGTTCCATGGAAGGAGTGACGCTGTCCGCGTACATAATCACAACACCGTCCGCATTTCGAGCGGCGCGGCCGATGGTTTGAATCAAGCTGGTTTCCGAGCGCAGAAACCCTTCCTTGTCTGCGTCCAGAATTGCTACCAGAGAAACCTCGGGAAGGTCCAATCCCTCACGCAGAAGGTTGATGCCTACAATCACATCAATGGTACCTTTGCGCAGATCGCGCATCAGTTCCACACGTTCAAAGGTATCTACCTCATGATGCATGTATTTCACTTTTACACCATGCTCTGACAGATAGTCGGTCAAATCCTCGGCCATTTTTTTGGTAAGTGTGGTGACGAGCACCCGCTCGCCGCGCTCTGTGCGAACATTGATTTCGCTCAGCAAATCTTCAATCTGGCCCTCTACAGGCTTTACAATTACCTTGGGGTCCAAAAGACCGGTCGGTCGAATCACCTGTTCGACAATCTGGCCGGAGTGCTGCCGCTCGTATTCCGCAGGTGTGGCCGACACGAAAACAGTCTGATTCAACTTGGATTCAAACTCTTCAAATTTTAGGGGCCGGTTGTCAAAGGCGGAAGGAAGGCGAAAGCCATAATCCACCAAACTTTTTTTGCGCGCATAATCGCCGCCGTACATGGCACGAAGCTGCGGCAGCATAACATGGCTTTCGTCAATAAACAGCAGAAAATCGTCCGGAAAGTAATCCAGAAGCGTAGTGGGAGTGGAGCCGGGCTTTCGGCCGGCCAACACGGCGGAATAGTTTTCAACGCCTTTACAGGTCCCTACTTCTTGAAGCATCTCAATGTCATAATTGGTTCGCTGGGCAATGCGCTGTGCCTCAATCAGTTTGCCTTCCTGACGGAATTTTTCCACTTGCTCATCCATTTCCAAACGGATACGGCGTAAACCTTCTGCCTTTTTTTCATTGGACACAATATAGTGACTGGCAGGGAAGATGGCCACATGTCGGATGACTGCTTTGCGCTCTCCGGTCAGAGGATTTACCTCGCTGATACGGTCCACCTCATCGCCAAAGAATTCAATGCGAATGGCCACATCGCTGGCATAAGCCAGATTGACTTCGACAATGTCGCCTCTTACACGGAATTTATTTCGTACAAAATTAACGTCGTTTCGTTCGTATTGAAGCTGCACCAGACGCACCATCAACTCATCCCGGGACATCTGCATCCCCTGGCGAATACTGATCACCATGCTTCGGTAATCAATCGGGTCGCCCAAAGAGTAAATGCAGGAGACACTGGCGACGATGATTACATCCCGCCGTTCCGAAAGAGCCGCGGTGGCAGAGTGACGCAGCCGATCAATTTCTTCGTTGATGGCGCTGTCTTTTTCGATGTAGGTGTCAGTGGAGGGAATGTATGCTTCCGGCTGATAATAGTCATAGTAGGAGACAAAATATTCCACAGCATTTTCCGGAAAGAATTCCTTGAATTCCGTGCAGAGCTGTGCAGCCAGTGTTTTATTGTGTGCCAGCACCAAAGTCGGCCGATTTACCTGGGCAATAATATTGGCCATGGTAAATGTTTTTCCGGAACCGGTCACACCCAAAAGTGTTTGTCCGGAATAGCCGGCACGAAGACCGGCAACCAATTTTGAGATGGCCTCCGGTTGGTCACCGGTAGGTTGATAGCTGGAGACCAGTTTGAATGTATCCATACGCAATTCCTCAAATTAAAGATGGTAGTTTGCAGTCAAAATGCCAGAGGCGTTGAACGAATAGTAATCGTCCTCTGTAAAAATTAAATGATCGATCAGTTCCAGTTGGACCACGTGCAGTGCCTTCTGGATTTCTTGCGTCACAAGAATATCCTGATTGGAAGGAAGTGCAATGCCGCGGGGATGATTATGCGCAAGAATAACACCGGTGCCGCCGCATTTTAAAATCTCTGAAATAATGCGGGGAATATGAACCGCCGCGGCATTGGTAGTGCCCTCGGATAAGAAGGTGCTTCGCAAGAGCATTCTTCGGTCGTCCACAATGGCAATCCGAAACTCTTCCACCGTTTTGGCAAAAAATTGCGGCTGAAAGAAGGAAACTGCCGCTTCAACACAGTTGAGGGGAACACGGTCATTCACTTTGTTGTTCAAATAATAGGCGCACAACTGTGGAATGCTTTTGATGGCCACAGCGCAGGCAGGCCCAACGCCCGGTACACGCTGCAAATCTTCATAAGAAGCATCCAACACGCGGGAAAAGCTTCCGAACTCATGAATAAGACGGTGAGCAAGTTCGTTGGTATCTCCACGGCGATAAGCAAAGAACAGCAAAAGTTCCAGAGCGTTGTGTTCTTCAAAGTTCTGAAGTCCTTCCAAACGAACGCGATTAAAAACGCGCTGTCGATGATGATCGTGCTCGCCCATAAAAACTCCTTCTCAATATTACTACTTTAAGTTGTGAAAGTAAAGATAAAAATAAAATAAGTTGTTACATGACGGTTGACAGAAAGATTTTACAACTTTATTATTATACAGGAAAAAGATACCTTTTGAAAGGGAGAAGGCAGTTGAAGCAATTTATTGCCGGCAAAAATGAGCAAGATGTACGTCTTTCACGTTTTGTGCAAAATGTGACGCACAAACTTCCGAACTCGCTGCTCTATAAAAGCTTTCGGAACAAGCGTATCAAAGTCAACGGCAAAAGAGCCGCGGCTGATACGCGGCTGCAGCAGGGAGACGTGATCGAGCTTTATCTGAACGATGAGTTTTTTGTAGAAGAAAAGCCCCAGGCGCCCAAAAAGAAAAAAAGTTCGCTGCAAATTGTATATGAAGATGAGAACATTCTCGTTCTTTACAAGCCGGCACATTTGCTGTGTCACTCGGATCGAACCGGCGATGAAAGTTTGGTGGATCTGATGCAGCACTATCTGATTGAGAAAGGGGAATACCAGCCTGAAAATGAGGCCTCGTTTTCACCGGCTGTCTGTAACCGGCTGGATCGGGGGACGGAGGGGTTGGTTCTGGCTGCTAAGAACTATACGGCGCTGCGCAGCCTGAACGCCATCATTCGAGAAGATTTGCTGCGAAAGGAATACCTGTGTATTACCGCCGGTGTTCCGCCGAAGGGACGTCATGTAGCGTGGCTGCGCCATGATGAACGAAACAACAAGGTGCATGTTCGTGCCAACCAAGCAGAAGGGTACAAACAAATTATAACCGAAGTGCAGGTCGTTGATACGTATGGACCGTTTGCATTGTGCCGAATTGGTCTCGTTACAGGACGGACCCATCAGATTCGAGCGCATCTGGCGTTTTTAGGCGCGCCCATTTTGGGGGATATCAAATACGGGAATCGTCGCCTCAATGAAAAAATGAAGGTGAGAGGACAGATGCTCTGTGCGGTTCAGGTGACTTTTCATGCGCTGGGCGAGGAAAATCCGCTTGCTTATCTTTCCGGAAAAAGCTTCTGTTTGGAGCATCCGAAAATTTTGGAGCGGTTTCATTCATTGCAAAAAACAGGAACTTAAAAAGAAGGGCGAAAGCAATCTGCTTTCGCCCTTTTTGATTCTTCAATTACTCAGTGATGGTGCTTTTGTTTTTCAGCATAACGTCATGAGCGCCGCCCTCCACGATGCTGGTGGAGGAAACCACGGTCAAACGGGCCTTCTGCTGAAGTTCCGGAATGGTCAATGCTCCACAGTTGCACATGGTGCTGCGAACTTTGGCCAATGTGACGGAAACGCCGTCTTTCAATGCACCCGCATAGGGAACGTAGCTGTCAACGCCTTCCTCAAAGCTCAGCTTCTGAGAACCGCCCAGATCATAACGCTGCCAGTTGCGTGCACGGTTCGAACCTTCGCCCCAATACTCTTTCACATAGTTGCCGTTGATGCGCAGTTTGTTCGTGGGGCTCTCGTCAAAGCGGGAGAAGTAACGTCCCAGCATAACGAAATCCGCACCCATTGCCAAAGCAAGAGTGATGTGATAATCGTGCACGATGCCACCGTCCGAGCAGATGGGAACATAAATGCCGGTCTCTTCGAAATACTCATCCCGCGCTTTGGCCACTTCAATCACCGCAGTGGCTTGTCCACGGCCGATGCCTTTGGTCTCACGAGTGATGCAGATAGAACCGCCGCCAATGCCGATTTTTACAAAATCCGCACCGGCCTCAGCCAGAAAACGGAAACCGTCCCGGTCAACGACGTTGCCGGCGCCAACCTTGACCTTGTCGCCATATTTTTCGCGAATCCAACGGATCGTACGGCTCTGCCATTCAGTAAAGCCTTCCGAGGAATCGATGCACAGAACATCAGCGCCAGCTTCTACCAAAGCGGGAACGCGTTCGGCGTAGTCACGGGTGTTGATACCGGCACCTACCACGTAGCTTTTGTTTTTGTCCAGCAGTTCATTGACATTTTCTTTATGGGAATCGTAGTCTTTGCGGAAGACAATGAATTTCAAATGCTGATCCTTATCAATCAGAGGCAGCGCATTGATTTTGTTGTCCCAAATAATGTCGTTGGCGACTTTCAAAGTGGTGTTTTCATCCGCAACCACCAGTTTTTCAAAAGGTGTCATGAAAGTGCTGACCAGCGTATCCGGGCTCATTCGAGACACGCGATAATCGCGACTTCCAACCATGCCCAGCAGCTTTCCACAGGCGGTGCCGTCGTCCGTCACAGCCACAGTGGAATGTCCGGTTTTTTCTTTCAAGGCCAAAATGTCAGCCAAAGTTGCGTTGGGACGCACATTGGAGTCGCTGACAATAAATCCCTTTTTATAGTCTTTTACACGCGCAATCATTGCGGCCTCATCCTCAATGGACTGAGAGCCATAAATGAAAGAAACGCCGCCTTCTTTTGCGAGGGCGATTGCCATGGTGTCGTTGGAAACCGACTGCATGATTGCAGAAACCATGGGAATGTTCAAAGACAGGGGACACTCCTCTTCCCCTTTGCGGTATTTTACGAGAGGGGTTTTTAAGCTGACAGCGGAAGGAATACACTCAGAAGACGAATAACCGGGAACAAGAAGATACTCGCCAAAGGTGCGGGAAGGTTCGCTGAAATAAGTGGCCATAACATACTCCTTTACTGATTATTTACGTTTATATTTACTGATTATAGTACCATATTCGGGCGATGAATGAAATGTCTTTGTGAAAAAAGTTAAAGCTTTCAGCACCGAAAAAACGTGCGAAAAAACAAGAATTGTAGACAAAAAGCACAAAACAAAAAACCTCTGCGCTGCGGCACAGAGGTTTTTTGCCTTGTGAAATGGAGTTTGAAAAGGTGGCATAGCACCCGGAAATTGTTGCTTCCAGTTAAACAACAATAGGAGGAGAGGGCCTATGCCTGATGAAAAAGTGCACTGCAAGCGTCTTGTAACTTTCTTGCAACTAAATTGTAACTCTTTTGTTACCCTCTGTCAAGAACTTTTTGAAACTATTTTGTAATTATTTGTGATAATTTTGTTACTTGAATGTGAATTGCGCTTCAAAATGTTTTCCGGCTTCACTTTGCCCCATAAAATAGTAATCTCCGTCGCTCAGCTCCGCACGGTAGAGCTGAAAGGAATTACCAAGCGGAATTTCTTTGTGATAGGCAATGGCAACCCGCTGAATTTGCCGCTCCAAAAGCAGAGAATGCGGCAGGTGATCACAAAGGATGTCTGCGTAGGAAGTATTGTTCAGATGATGGTTCTGATCACAGCGGGAATATACGGCAGTTTCATCTCCTATAAAGGAAGCATCTGCTTTTTGAATGGAAGCATCCAGCAGTTTGGCCGGGGCCGCCATGAAGGGTAGCGCTAACTCTTGAGGAGCAGAGCGCAGGATCCGGCGGGTCTGAGTGTTGATCAGTACCCAGCTGCTGTCCACTTCACATAAAAGCTGACCGTTTTGATCACACAAAGAAGTGTAGCGGTGATAAATGGCACGCTGCGGAGCACTTGGCTTAGTGGTTAATAAAACAGATGTTTCAGCCGGAATTGGCTGGTAAAGCAGCAATGAAAACTTGGCCAGCAAAAAGGCGGTATGGGTGCGTTCGTACAAAGGGGTGTCGATTCCAAGGCTGATGCAATGATCTGTAGAAATTTGTTGTGCTCTGCGCAAAATTGCTCCCGGGGTCATATTTCGATTTACATCGGTTTCAAAATCGTGCACAGTAAAAGTTTCCGAATAAAGGTCGGCGTTCACGTTGTCTCACTCTCTTTTTCTGATATTGAAGTTGCAGGGGGATTGCAGGTCAATGAAGGGGTACAGAGTTTCCCCAGGCGGTACCAAAGGTAATCCATATCCCGGAAAAGGTCCATTTTGGACTTTACAGATGCAGGAACGCTTTGTTCCAGCATTTGAAATACCAGACGAATTCCTGGGGTCTCGGTAAATTGAACTTCCAGCGAATGGTCGTGGTGGAAGAAAAATTTCAGAATGCGCACACTGCTGAGCTCCAGATAGTGAACGGTCAGTTTGAGTACCAGTTCGTCGTCCTCGTTCAAAACCGCTTTTGCCGATACTGCAGCAAGAAAAATATTTCCGCCAAAGTCCAGTGGGACTTGGTGTGTCTGAGAAAAATCGATGGGGAGCGTGTACTTTTTTCCGGCCTCCCACCAAAGAAGGGAAAGGTCGCTTTCCCGTTTTTCAAATTGACATTTTTCCACACCGGTAGAGTACCAGTCGTTCATGCAGGACGGAATCAAGGGCAGCAGACTTGCACGATTTTGAGGAAAGGCAAATATGGAATCGGGAAGAAGCTGAATGGGCGTTTCGCTTCTTTCGATGGGAGCGGGGCTGCGGTCAAACAGAGAGGAAAGCAAGCCGCGCAAGGAAAAAGGGGGAGCGGTCGGAACCGGGCGTCCATAAGTCAGATGCGAAAGCGTGAACGCCATATCCTGCGCTGCTTTAGGTGAGTCGGGCACAGCCGTCTGAACCCGCTTTAAAAATTGCAAAATAGCCTGTAATGTGGCACTGCGAGTGAATAAGTTTCCAGCGCCCGCATTGATTGCCACCACCAAATCCAGTGACGGACAGACAAGAACATATTGTCCGAACATACCGTTAAACATGAAAAAGCGCTTTTCCGAGTCGGTCCAGATTTGATATCCGTATTCTTCGCCGCCTTCTCGCTGTGTAGAAGTGGAAGTGGCGGCGTTGACCCATTCTTCGCTCAGAAGCCGCTGCCCGTTCCAAATGCCTTTGTTCAAATAGAGCTGACCCAGTTTAAGGGCGTCTTCCAAGTAAACGTACATGCCCCAGCCACCTTTTTCGATGCCGTCCGGGCATTTTTCCCAGGCGACATCTCCGAATCCCAGTGGTTCGAAAAGCCGGGGACGAAGGTAATCCATCATACCGCAGCCGACCTTCCGTTTCAGGATGGCCGACAAAAGATAGGTATTCATGCTGTTGTAGTCCATTTGCGTGCCGGGATCAAATTCGAATTCCGATTCCAAAAATCCGCGCACCCAGTCACTTTCCACAACTGCGCCGGTCTCGCGGAATGCAGAGCCGCTGCTCATGGTAAGCAAATGGCGAACCGTTAAATTCCTTGCCCTGCGGGAAGTCATAAGGCTGCACTTGTCCGGAAAAATTGAGCATACTTTTTCATCCAAATCAAGCTTTCCTTCGTCCCAGAGCATGCCGATTGCGGTTCCGGTAAAACTTTTGCACAGGCTGTGGGTGACGTGCCAAATTTTTGTAGAATAAGGAGCCCACGCGGCTTCGCAGACGATCTGCCCGTGGCGTGCGACCAGACAGGTATGAGGATATCCATTTGAAACTGAGGAAAGAGCGTGTAAAAGCTCATTCAGCGCCTGACAGGAGACACCTGCATCCTGTGGGGAACACCGGGGCAGAGGTGTCGGTGAATGATGACCAAAAGCAGGTTTCTGAGGCTTGATCGGGAAAGGCAAAAGATGCTCAGTATCAGATGAGAGCATTTTTCGCACGTAATTCAATGTTTTGATGCTGTTTCGAAATTCCATAAAATCCCTCCCGGCACAGCAGATATATTTAGTATATCACAATTTTGAACGTCTCCGCACAAAAAACAAAAAAGAGCCGGAAACCGGCTCTTCGGTACGGAATTATTCTACCGTAACGCTTTTGGCGAGATTGCGGGGCTTATCGACATCGCAGCCGCGCAAAACACTCATATAATAGGCGAAAAGCTGCAAGGGGACAATCATCAGCATCGGCATGAAGATGTCTTCGAAATCCGGAAGGCGAACGACAAAGTCGGCAACATCTGCCGGAACCTGCGCGCTTTCTTTGCACAGAAGGATGACACGTCCGCCGCGAGTTTTTACTTCTTTCACATTGCTGATGGTCTTTTCGTAGACGTTTTCTTGTGTGGCAAGGGCAACTACGGGGGTCCCATCCACGATCAAAGAAATTGTTCCGTGCTTCAGCTCACCGGCAGCATAGGCCTCACTGTGTACATAGCTGATCTCTTTCAGCTTCAAACTTCCTTCCAAGGAGAGAGAATAATCAAAGCCGCGTCCCATAAAGAACAAATCATCGCTGTTCATGAATTGGCTGGCCAGATATTTGATTTCGTTGCAATTATCGAGCAGGGGCTCAAGCAGCTCCGGCACGTGCTGAAGCGCAGTGGTCAGACGCCGAACTTCCTCTTCGGACTGCGTTCCGCGGGCAAGAGACAGGCGAAGGGCAAACAAATACATCACTGCCAGCTGTACGCTGTATGCTTTGGTGCTGGCAACCGCAATTTCCGGACCGGCGTGCGTGTAAATGACCCAATCCGCAGCCCGGGCAATGGAAGAGCCCACCACATTGACCACTGCCAAAGTTTTGGCGCCGCGCTCTTTGGCAAGTTTCAATGCTGCCAAGGTGTCCAGTGTTTCACCACTCTGGCTGATGATGATCACCAAGTCATCCGATGTCAAAAGGGGATCGCGATACCGAAATTCACTGGCAATGTCCACGTTGACCGGTACCCGCGCGAGCCGCTCAATAGCGGTTTTTCCAACCATACCGGCATGCATTGCTGTTCCACAGGCAACAATGTGAATATTTCGTATTTTTTGCAATGCGAGATCATCCAGCGCATCGACGCCAAGCTGCGGAAGCCCATTGTCTACATGAGGGCCAATAGTCGAACACAGCGCGGTCGGCTGTTCGTGGATCTCTTTGAGCATAAAGTGCGGATAGCCACCTTTTTCTGCTGCCTCAATATCCCAGCTGGCGGTTAGATGCTCTTTCTTTACGGGGTGTCCCAGTTCGTTGTAAATTTGCACCTCATCTTGTGAGACAACGGCGATTTCGCCTTCGTCCAAGATCGAGTATTCACGGGTATATTTCAGCAATGCGGGAATATCACTGGCAAGAAAATTTTCCCCTTTGCCGTAACCTACGATCAAAGGACTCTCCCAGCGTACCGAAAAAATGCGGTCAGGAAAATCACGGAACAAAATAGCAAGCCCATAGCTACCGCGTACTTCGCCCATGGTTTTCATGATAGCAGCCAGCGGTTCCCCGTGGTAGTTGTAATCCAACAATTTCACAAGAACTTCGGTGTCAGTATCACTGCAGAATGCATACCCGTGTTCCATCAGGTGCTCTTTCAGCTGCGCATAGTTTTCAATGATGCCGTTGTGAACCAGACTGATACGGGCCGAAGAGTGGGGATGGCTGTTGATATCGCTCGGAGCACCGTGCGTGGCCCAGCGGGTGTGACCGATGCCACAGTGAGAATCGATCGGGGGCATTGCGCGCACTTTTTCAGCCAGTACCGAAAGACGACCTTCCGCCTTCGTAACATGGATTTCGCCATCCGGGCCGGTGAGCGCGATTCCAGCGGAGTCATAACCGCGGTATTCCAACTTGCTCAATCCGTCCAAAAGTACATCCGAGCTGCGACGAGGTCCAATATATCCAACAATTCCACACATAAAAAACATCTCCAGACAAATTTAAAAATTTTGCCTGAAAATGCAAAACACAAAGAAGGCGTGGCAAAAAACAATGCGCTACACCTGATAATCGTTGTTTGTTTGTAAAAAAGGTCAACAAAAAGGAAGTCTATCCCGCAGGGATACACTGTGTTTTGCAATTTCAGAAAAAACGCATCAAGCGTTTGAAAACGGTACATTCTTCTGTACCGGTAAAATCATTTGTCTTCGAAATGTCACACGGTTCTGTTGCCGCGTTGCCGCTGTTTTTTGTACGTGTGATGTCGACCGTTCGAATCGTCCGTGAGGGCACCCGCCGAATCTTTCGATACGCTGCAGCCGAACTTTGGCTCACAGCATCCCTCATCCTCGTCACCCCTCGTAACAGATCAAACCAGAATCTGCCGTTGCAAAGGGGCCCGGCGCTTTCAGTTTTTCATTCGATCAAACCACCTTTCCGTGAAGCCGGTTTAATGCATACGCATCAAACGCGGACGCATTTTAGCACAATACAGCCCTACCACCCGGGCAAGGGCCACATCGTATATCACAAAAGCGAGATTGCCAAGAAGTAGAAGAAGAGCGGCAAAAACCATACCCATTTCTTCAAACTCATCAACTACCGCGCCAATGGGAAACACAAACAGGATCAATCCATACATGCACAGAACGCACCCATTGAACACAAGCAGTTTGACCACCCATTGCAGCCATTTGCAGTGCAGTCGTTCCAGTGTCGCCTTTAAAAGCGGATAGAATCCAAACAAAAAAATAAAAATGAAAGCCATCTCTTTGTCCGGTACGACAAAAAAGGAGAGCAGGCCTATGGCGGCGTACAAAAGATATCCTGTTTTCATGCCAAACTCAATTGCGGCGGGAACAATCAGAATCCCCGCAAGCGCTGGAGCTGAAAATGTTGCAAACGGGAACATTCCGCCCAGCAGCATGACCACAAGAGCCAACGCCGTAAAAACACCGCCCAATGCAATTCGACGGCTTTCCGTGGAACGGGAAGGCCTCATCTCAGCAGCCCCGTCCGCAGCTGCAGCACATGTCCATGCACATCCATGCGGCGCAGATATCACAGCAAGAGCAACTGACAGCCTGCGTTCCATAAGGCGCTTGATTGCCATAGGGATTACCCGGCATGGCGCCATTGGCCTGATTGCGCAGGTTCCGAAGTGCGGCTTCGTATTCGGGATTGCCCGGTGCCAAACGGCATGCCGTTTCAAAATAGCGCAAAGCCTCAGCAATCCATCCTTTATAATAATATGCGCTGCCTACCAGAAAGTTCCATTCAGCGTCATTTGCTCCGTCCGGAATGGCGTTCAGCTGAGCCAATGCCTGTTCTACAGCGCCACTGTTGATTAATTGGCGAATGTTGCGGTAACGCCCATTGGCGCTACTATTCTGCTCCTGACTGGATGCAGGAGCAGAGTATTCTGTATGCGGCTCACTGCCTGTGCGGATCAAACTCATCAGCGTATCAAACGCCTCGTTGATTTCGTTCATTTTTGCCTGGGCTTCTTCGCGCAAGGGCCCGGCTTCATACTGATCCGGATCATAACGTTTGGCCAGAGTGCGGTAGGCAGACTTAATATCGTCTTCCGAAGCGCCTTCGCGCAGTCCAAGCAGGGAGTAAGCTCTGTTTGCGTCCATTCTAATTTTCCTTTCTGCCCGTTAACTCGGGTCATGGCGATTGCGGCGGGGCCGTTCTTTTCCCGCAAGGTCAATGCTTTGCGGCAGCCCCAAAAACAAAATATTATCTAAAATCGTTTTATGAAGTGAAAAATCCAACAAATTATAGCACAGCGCCGTTTCGCCGGCACACATCCGACAGAGCATCTGTGCCTGGCCAACCGCTTCCTCTTTGGAAAGACCGTTTTTCAAAAAGACGTTGTAAGAGCCTTTTTGAAGGTCCTTTTCGTAATCTTCGGCGGCATCCAAATAATAAAGGATTTTGCCAAGAAACAGTCCCATGCGTCGCAAAACATCTTTCTGCGCACCGCACAGGGAAAAAAGCTCACCGGTCATTTGTGCAGTGGGGTCGGCAGCTTCATCCAGAATGGTGCTGCCGCGTTTTTCCAATGCCTGCTGTGCCGCTGTCTGCTGTGCAAACAGCTTGTCCGCTTCGGGCAAGCGCTCAGCAGCTTTTTGATGGGGGCCTTTCAAGATCCACCGCAGCAAAACGGCGCCGGCTTTTTTCAAAGCGGATTCATCCGCAACATCGTCTGCAACTTTATAAAAGGCCGTCAAAATCAGTGCGTCTGCCGCCAAGCGAAGCCCCGGGCTGGAGCCGCACACCGGCCGCTTGTTCAGCGGACCGGCAATGCAACGTTCCGGGCAGACTTCCGGCTGACAGGAAGAAAGTCCGTCAGCCGTCATGGCCAGAAGAACCATATCATAATTCAACAAAAAGCGGGAGAAAAAGCCATACTCCCGTTTCAGCTCTTTGCACAAGCCGCAGTAATAGGCGCGGTACAGGTTCCATTCACGCACTTTCAGTTCCGCTTTATAGGGCAAGATATACCCAAACATGCGCGAACCCTCCCAACTACAACCTATCTTGTGTAGTATACAACATTTTTTGGAACTTTACAAACAAATCAAGTATGATTTTGCATATTGTTCATATTTCGCGTTCCAGATGGTCAATGGTATCAAATCGATAACCGGCATTTTTAAACCACCGGATGATGTCGGGCAGTGCATCGGCGGTGTGTTTGGTGGCTTGCGTGTCGTGCATCAACACAATGCATTTGTTGTGATCGTTTGCGTCGCGTATGACGTTGTTATAAATTTTTTCGGCAGAGGGGTGACCGCCGATGGCATCATCGGCGCAGACATTCCAGTCTACATAATGGTACCCTTTTTCTGTCGCTTGGGCCTTTAGGTCTTTCATAATGGTGCTTCCGCCATATTTGTGACTGACTGTATTGGTGCTTCCGCCGGGGAAACGCAGCCAAATCAGTTTTTGCGGGTCCACATAAGCCGACAACTTTTCTTTGAGCGCGTCAATATCCTGCCAGTATGCACTTGGACTCTGATAAATCGTTTTATAGTCGTGAGTGCAGGTGTGCAGCGCGATCATGTGTCCCTCAGCGACGGTTCTTTCCAATAATGGAAGGTACTTTTCATTGTTCGGAGCAGCGATTACAAAGAAGGTAGCAGGGACTTGTTCCTGTTTTAAAGTATCCAAAATGGATTCCGTGGTGGAAGAGGGGCCGTCGTCAAAAGTAAGATATACCACTTTTTCTTCGGTTTCGCCACTGTCAGAACCTTCGGTCATGGCCTCCAAAGGGGCGGTCAAATCGTCGTTCGAGCAGCCCACAGGGCGGGCGAAAAGAGACCCGGCAAGCAGACCGACCAATGCGCACAGACTGACTGCGACCGTCCCGATAATCCGTTTTCGACGGATGGATTTGTTTTTGCATTCCAAAAGAATCGCCGCCTTTACATTGATTTATCCAACGGTTGCCCGTATACTTATAGCTATGAACGGGACCGGGCGGCTATGCCCAAAAGGAGAAACTGACTATGGAGATTCTATCGTTGATTTTAAGCGCATTGGCCTGCGTTCTTCTGGTAGTGGTGCTGGTTACTCGGCCGCGCACAGGACAAGCACAGACGGAACAGCTGGAAGAGGAACTGGTGCAGTTTCGTGCTCAGATGCAGGACGAAACGCGGCAGCTGCGCAGCGAGTTGAGCACGAGTATTCATCGTGCCATGCAGACCAGCGCGGAACTGCAGGCATCTGCGCAGCGTCAAATTTCGGATTCACAAAATGCGCGTTTGAAAGATTTGAGCGATCAGATGGCATTGCGGCAGGCGGCACTGCAAAAAACGGTCAACGATCAGTTGCGCGGCGTGGACCAGAGACTTGCGTCCAATGCACTGGAAAACGAACAGAAGCTGGAAAACATCCGCGTTACCATGGAAAACCGGCTGGCGGCGCTTCAGGCTGAAAACACACAGAAACTGGAAGAAATGCGCAGCACCGTGGACGAAAAGCTGCAAAAGACCCTGGAGGAAAAGCTGCATCAGTCGTTCAACCGCGTCAGCCAGCAGTTGGAAAGCGTATACAAAGGCCTTGGAGAGATGCAGACGTTGGCAGTGGGTGTCGGCGATTTAAAAAAGGTGCTCAGCAATGTGAAAACACGCGGTATCCTGGGAGAAATCCAGCTCGGTTCGATTTTAGAGCAGATTCTTGCTCCGGAGCAATACGAGGAGAATGTGGCCACGGTGCCGGGCAGCAGCGAGCGAGTAGAGTACGCTGTTCGGCTGCCGGGAGATGGAGAAACGCCGGTATGGCTTCCCATCGATGCAAAATTTCCGGTGGATGCCTACGCCTCGTTGCAGGATGCTTACGAAGAAGCCAATTCCGCCCGGGTGGAGATTGCGGGACGAATTCTGGAACAGCGCGTCCGCGGGTTTGCCAAAGATATTCACGAAAAGTACATTCGGGTGCCTTATACAACTGAGTTCGGCATTATGTTCCTTCCCACAGAGGGTCTTTATGCGGAGCTGGTGCGCAGAGGCATGGTGGAACGCCTTCAGGCGGAGAGCAAAGTGGTGATCGCCGGTCCTACGACCATGGCGGCCCTTTTGAACAGTTTGCAGATGGGGTTCCGGACCTTGGCCATTCAGAAACGTTCCGGTGAAGTATGGCAGGTGCTGGGCAATGTGAAGGCGGAATTTGATACGTTCGGTAAAGCGCTGGCGCAGGCACAAACCCGCATCGAACAGGCAGGCAGTGAATTGGAAAAACTGGTAGGTGTGCGAACAAGGCAGATTCAGCGCAAACTGCGTGGAGTGACGGCGCTGCCGGACTTCTCGACAGAGACAGTAACGGAAAAATCAGAAGACGAAGCTTGATCGCAGGTGTAAGGCCCGGTGAATTTTCACCGGGCCTTACGTTTGTGCAATGTTTACAGCGGCCCCTTTCGACACATACTGGAAGAAAAGGGGGCGGGGTTGTGACAACGAGCCGCGTGGTGGCTTTCTTCAGCTTTTTTATTTTGGCCTTTGCCGTTTTGGGGGCGAATTTGGCGCTTTTGTGCACCAATGAAACATACGCACAGGCAGCAGCGAACCAAAGCGAAACAATTCTTACATTATACAACGGACGCGGGAATATTTATGACTGCAACTTTCTTCCGCTCACCAATGTTTTCACAGAAACCTATGCAGCAGTGGAACCGGGCCGCAGCAGTTATCACAGTTTGTTCGCAGTGATCCCGGAAACAGAAAAAAGCCTTTTTTATACACAAATCCAGCAAGGCAGTCCGTTTCTGGTTCCGGTAAACGATACCGGGCAAATTCAGCCGGAGTGTCTGTTTTCGTGTCCGGTTCGTTACTATCCCAAGCCCACAGCCGTTCATCTTTTGGGTTACCTTGACTCGGAAGGGCATGGAGTCAGCGGAGCGGAGTACGCTTACGAGGATATCTTGACGGAAGGCTCTACCAGCACATCTGTACTCTGCACCACCACTGCCGTAGGTGCTTTCCTGGAAAGTGCGCCGCCCAAACTTCTTTACAAGCAGGGGACGGGGGGCGGTGTGATGCTGACCATTGATGAACACATTCAGAGAATCTGCGAAGGGGTTGCCCAGCAGATGATGGATAAAGGGAGCATCGTGGTATTGGAAACAGCCACAGGACGGGTGCGCGCCAGTGTCAGCATGCCGGTTTACGATCCCGAAAATGTGGCCGCAAGCATCGCAAAGGACGATTCGTCTCTCATCAATCGTTCCATCAGTGCTTTTAATGTGGGGTCGGTTTTTAAACCTATTTTAGCGGCCGCTGCCCTGGAAGCCGGGATGGATCCGAATGCAGTGTACGAATGCACAGGCTCTACAGAAATCGGCGGTCATGTCTATCGCTGTGCTTACGGAAAGGGTCATGGGAAAGTGAATCTGCAGCAGGCGCTGGAGCAGAGTTGCAACTGCTATTTCATTCATTTGGGACTGCAACTGGGCGGAGAAACGGTGGCTCAGGCGGCCCAGGCATGTGGATTCGGCATGTCGACCAGCTATATGGGAACGCAGACTACAGCACAGGGCAATCTGCCGGATGCACAGCAGCTGGCGGACCTGGGACAGCTGGCATCCATTAGCTTTGGTCAGGGTACTCTTCTTGCGTCACCGGTGCAGGTGGCAGCCGGCATCAATGTTTTTGCCAATGGGGGAAGATACATCGAGCCTACATTTGTGGAAGGAATCGTAAACGAGTATTCAAAAACAGTTACAGAGAGTCTGTATGCGCCGATTCAGCGGCAGGCGTTCCGCCAGGACACAGCGCAAACGATCAAAGAAATGTTGATTAGTGTAGTGGAAAACGGACTGGGACAGCCGGCAAAGCCACTTCACGGAGGTGCAGGAGGAAAAACAGGAACAGCGCAGACCGGCCGCTTTCAGGAAAATGGGGCGGAAATTATGGATGCGTGGTTCGCAGGATTTTATCCGGCTGAAGAGCCGCAGTACACCATTGCCGTACTGTTGGACAGCGGCACCCATTCCAGCGATGATGCGGCAGAGATTTTTGCCAAGGTAACTACAGATCTGGGAATGTATCTGGGCGTGGATGATGAGTATTGACAACCGCACAATTTTTCTTATAATAAAAAGGTAGATACGAAAAAATGGCAACGACTGGGCCAGACGGGAAAACAAAGCGCAAAGAGAGAGGACGCATGGCTGAAACGTTCTTGTTTTGTTCCCTGCCAGCCACCCGGGAGCCCTCTGCGAAGAGCGGAGCGCTGCGCAGCGTTAACGCGGAAAAGTGGCGTACAGATGTACGCAAATTGGGTGGTACCACGGATGCAAAAAGCTTTCGTCCCTTGTTTGGGGCGGAAGTTTATTTTTTTGTAACTCTATTTTTTCAAAATGAGGAGACAGATCTATGGAATGGACCGGATTGAACGAATTGCGCGAGAAGTACCTCTCGTTTTTTGAGAGCAAGGGCCATCTGCGCCTGGACAGCTTCCCGCTGGTTCCTCACAATGACAACAGCCTTTTGCTGATTAACTCGGGCATGGCGCCCATGAAGAAATGGTTCCTGGGACAGGAAGAACCGCCCTGCCATCGGGTAACCACCTGCCAGAAGTGCATCCGTACTCCGGACATTGAGCGTGTGGGCATCACTGCGCGTCACGGCACCTTTTTTGAGATGCTGGGAAACTTCAGCTTCCAGGATTACTTCAAGGAAGAAGTCATTCCCTGGGCGTGGGAATTTTTGACGCAGACACTGGAAATCCCCGCTGAAAAGCTGTACATTTCCGTGTATCTGGACGATGATGAAGCGTATGATATCTGGACCAAAAAGGTAGGTATCCCCGAGGACCATATGGTGCGCTTGGGTAAAGAGGATAACTTCTGGGAGCACGGCTCCGGCCCCTGCGGTCCGTGCAGCGAGATCTATTTTGACCGCGGCCCGGAATTTGGGTGCGGAAAACCCGATTGCCGTGTAGGTTGCGACTGCGATCGTTACATGGAAGTCTGGAACTTGGTGTTCAGTCAGTTTGACTCCGATGGCAACGGCCATTATGAACGCCTGGCCAAGCCGAACATCGACACCGGCATGGGTCTGGAGCGTCTGGCTTGTGTGATGCAGGGCGTTGGCAACTTGTTCGAAGTGGATACGGTACATAATATTTTGAATCATGTGGAGCGCATCACCGGGAAAACCTATGGCCAGGACCATCTGACCGATGTTTCCATCCGTGTGATTACAGACCACATCCGTTCCACTGTGTTTATGGTATCCGACGGCATTTTGCCTTCCAATGAAGGCCGCGGCTACGTGCTGCGCCGTTTGCTGCGTCGTGCTGCGCGCCATGGCCGTATGCTGGGCGTGAAACGTCCCTTCCTGTCTGAATTGTGCGACACGGTGATTCAGGAGAACGGCAGTGCTTATCCGGAATTGGTGGAGCATGCCGACTACATCAAAAAGACCATTTCTGCAGAAGAAGAACGTTTCTCTCGTACCATTGACGCAGGTCTGAACATTCTCAACGGCCTTGTGGAAGACGTCATCAAGAAAGCTCAGGAAGGCAAAAAGCGGATTCTGTCCGGCATCGACGCGTTCAAATTGAACGATACCTTTGGCTTCCCGCTGGATTTGACCAAAGAGATCGCGGCAGAAAAAGGCATCGAAGTAGACGAGGAAGGGTTCCGTACGGAATTGCAGAAGCAGCGGGAGACTGCCCGTGCAGACCGTATGAGCCGCGACATTTCCGGTTGGACAGCAGACCTGTTCAGCGGCGTGGATGCGCAGCCCACGGAATTTGTGGGGTACGAGAAAATGGCCGCCGAGGCAAAAATTGTGGCGCTGTCCGATGGAGAGGAACTGGTGGATGCCGTTGCAACGGATGACGGCCCCAAAGAGGGTGTTCTGGTGGTGATGGACCGCACTCCGTTCTACGCAGAGAGCGGCGGCCAGGTAGCTGATACCGGCAGCATCACCACTGCGTCGGGTGCTCACCTCTCGGTCAATGCCTGCAAAAAGACACCCAAGGGATACTTTGTGCATACCTGCACCCTGGAAGACGGTATGGTTCAGGCCGGGGAAGCAGTAATCGCCAATGTGGATGAGAAGCGCCGTCATGCAATCATGCGCAACCACACATCTGCGCATCTGCTGCAGAAGGCTCTGCGCGAAGTATTGGGCGCCCATGTACATCAGGCCGGTTCCTATGAGGATGCTGAACGTGTGCGCTTTGACTTTACGCACTTCAATGCCGTGACGCCCCAGGAACTGCATCAGGTGGAGAAGATCGTCAATGAGAAGATTTTTGAAGCTCTGCCGGTTACAGTTAAGGAAATGCCGATCAAAGAGGCTAAAGAATTGGGCGCTATGGCGCTGTTTGGCGAGAAATACGGTGAAATCGTCCGCGTGGTAGACATCAACGGTTGGTCCACTGAGTTCTGCGGCGGTACGCATGTTTCCAACACTTCTCAGCTGGGTTGCTTTAAAATTCTATCCGAATCCAGCGTGGCTGCGGGCATTCGCCGCATTGAGGGAACGACCGGATACGGCGTTTTGAATTTGTTGGATGAGAAAAACGAGATGCTGAACCAGGTAGCAGGAACGCTGAAGGTGAGCAATGTGCACGATTTGCCGCAGCGTGCCGCAGCGGTGGCTGCTGAGCTGAAGAGCGTTCAGAAGGAGCTGGATGATCTGAAAACTCAGATTGCCAATGCGAAAGTAGACGGCCTGTTCGAAGACGCACAGGAAGTGGACGGCATCAAGATCTTCACTCTGTTCCTGACCGGTACGGCGAACGATGCGGTGCGCGGCATGTGCGATAAAGCGCGGGACAAAGTTCCTGCCTCTGTGACTGCAATCATTGGTGAATGCGACGGCAAAACCTCTTTGGCTGTGGCCGTGGGAAAAGAGGCGCAGGCGAAAGGTCTTGCTGCAGGAAAACTGGTAAAACAGATTGCGGCGATTGCCGGTGGCAACGGCGGCGGAAAGCCGGATTTCGCAATGGCAGGAATCAAGGATACAAGCAAAATCGACGATGCGCTGAACGCAGTGCCGGAATTGGTGCGGGCTGCGCTGAACGCTTAAATCTGCTGAATTCATCGAAAAGGAGGAGCGAACATGGATTGCCTGTTTTGCAAAATGGTAGCCGGAGAAATTCCGACCAACAAAGTCTATGAAGACGACACTGTTTTGGCTTTTTATGACATTGATCCGCAGGCGCCTGTGCATTTCCTGGTCATTCCCAAAGTTCATATCGGTTCTCCGGCCGAGATCAGCCCCGAGAACAGCGCGGTGGTGGCGCATATTTTTGAGGTCATTGCGCATGTTGCCCGGGAATTGGGCCTGGAAAACGGTTATCGTGTGGTGACCAACTGCGGAAAGGATGGCGGCCAAAGTGTGCAGCATCTGCATTTTCACGTGCTTGCCAAGCGCAGTTTGGCCTGGCCTCCGGGCTGATGAAGAGAAGAAGCTTGTTCGGTAAGAGGAAAGGAAGAAACCATTATGCGTAAAACTTATACGCTCAATGTAGCTGGCGTCAGCCGGGAGCTGCCGCTGTGCCCGGTGAATGAACATATGGACATTGCAGCTTTTGTAATGTTCAGCGACGTGGAACTGACGGTGGCCTGCGCCAAGGCGCTGTTGGAAAAGCTGCCTGAGTTTGATGTGATCGTCACTGCAGAAGCCAAGGGAATTCCTCTGGCGTATGAGATGAGCCGGCAAAGCGGAAAACGGTATATTCCTGCACGTAAAGGCCCGAAACTTTACATGGAAAAACCGGTGATTGTTGAGGATAAATCCATCACAACCGAAGCAGTCCAAAAACTTGTAATCGACCAGAAGGATCTGGACGACATGGCCGGAAAACGTGTGGTCATCGTGGATGATGTGATTAGTACGGGCGGAAGCCTGCACGCGCTCGAAGCGCTTGTGAGCAAGAGCTCGGCAAACATTGTGGCCAAGGCGGCCGTTCTGGCAGAGGGCGACGCGGCGGAACGTACGGATATTACCTATCTGGAGCCGTTGCCGTTGTTCTTCAAATAAACATGGAAAGACGCCGCACACTATGCCTGATTGGCTTTGCTTATCTGACTGCGCAATTGCTGGCGGGATTTCTGCCGTCGGTGGCTTTCGGGCCGCTGACGGCAGTTTTTATACTGCTTTTCGCAAGTGCTGTCGCTTTGCGGCATCGTGGGAAAGCACTGCTGATCGCTTTGCTTTGCATTTCGGCAGCCGCGGCACTGAGCATGCGTCTTTTGTATTTGAATCGCGTGGTAGAGCCGGTTTTATCCTTTGCTGGAGAGAGCGGGATAATAGAGGCAGACGTTCTCGAAACGCGGACAGGCTTTGGCGAGGAGAGAGTTTATGCCACTGTGCGGGTTCGCGTGTGGAACGGTCAAGCGCTTGCACGGCCGTTTCAAACGGAAATAGAGGCTTGTCCGCAGACAGAGCCGGGACGCGCCATTCGCGCACAGGTGGAGTTTTCATCTTTGCCGGAAAACGAGTATCGTTCCAACTCTCAGGCAAAAGGACGTTTTATCGCAGCGGAATACCAGAGCGGTTTCCTGGATTTGGGAGCAGCCACCGGCATCCGGAACAAGCTGCTTCGCTTTCAAATGCAGCTCCGGGATTCCTTGTACAAAATCCTGCCGGCTCCTTATCGTGAACTTGCGTCCGCTATGTGTATCGGGGATAAGTCCGGCCTTGCTTCCCAGCAGAAGGAGTTGTTTCAACAGACGGGGTTGTCGCATGTATTAGTGGTGTCAGGGCTGCATCTGTCAGCGGTAGGCGGTCTGTGCTATGTGGGCATGAAGCGGCTCGTCAATCGGCGTGCCGCTGCCGCGATTTCTTGCTTGGCTGTGTTAATTTTTATGGCGCTGGTTGACTTTACTCCTTCTGTAGTACGTGCCGGCTGTGTCATGCTGCTGATCTATTTGGGAAAATTACTGCGCCAGCCGGGGGATGTTCTTACAAGCATGGGGGTGGCCGCGTTGCTGCTTTGCTTTCAGAATCCCTTTGCTTCGCAGGACATGGGATTATTGCTTTCGTTTTCCGCTACACTGGCCGTCTTGTTCGCCGAAAAGGTAATGGAGCGCATTCGGGAACAATGGGAAGAAAAAGAACGCAGATTTTCCAAAACTATAGTACGAATCTATCAGACTGCGCTGGTTACGGTGTTGGTAACACTGGCAACCATGCCGGCCATTGCCGCCATGGGCGGCGGCGTTTCGCTGCTGGCTGTTCTGTGTAATGTTTTGGTACTTCCGGTGCTTCCTGCCGTGGTAGTGAGTGGACTTTTATGTGCTATGACCGGACTCTTCTCTCCACTGTTCTTTGCAGCGAAGTTTTTCGGTCTGGTTTGCGCGCTGTGCATTCGCTGGATGTTGTGGATAACGAATATTGCGTCCAGCGTTTCCTGGTCTATGATCTATGTATCCGGTGCATATGCGGTTCTGGCCAGTCTGTGCGCGATTGCGTTGATTCTGCTTGCATGGAACTTGGGCTTTTCATTGCGAAAAGGGCTTTCGACCGCTTTGTGTCTGGCAATCTCAGCAGTGCTGATTTATCAAGCGGGTACTCTCCATGTGGTCCGCTTTACACTGGTGGGATCGGGGCTGAATCCTTCGCTGGTAGTGACGCAGGCCGGCTATACGCTGGTTGTTTACCGCAGTCCCCAGAGCAATGCGCAGCAAATTGCAGAATATTTGCAAACCCAAAACCGTACAAAGATCGATTTCCTGCTGGATCTGCGGCAGGAAGGGGATACAGCGGAGTTGGCTCTGACATTGAATGCAGCAGAATGTTTAAGTGTTCAAGAATTGAATAATCATGCGGTCAAAACGCTTTTTCGTGATATAATGATTTATGTGAAAAGACAGGAAAACGGAAATTTTGTCTGCGTGGATGTGGGTGGACGCCGTTTGGCTACCGCTTGCGGAAGTGCAGACTTCAGCGCCTATCCCCCGGTGAATGTTTATTTCGGCGGCAGTGGAACACCGCAGGGGCTGCTGTGTGAAGAGGTGGTTTTGCCGGCGGCCGGCACTCATGAGTGGGCGCAGGCGTATCCCGAAGTGTATCAGGGCCGCTCCGAACAACAGGTTTGGGTGCGTGCCGGCGGTGGAATAAAAGTAGAAGAGGTTCGCGATGGTTTTGAATGAGCAAGGATTCCCGAAAATTCTGAAAGAGCTGGATTCATACGATGTGTTTTATTACTATTCCACAGAGGAATATTTGGCTCGCAGTTATGCGGCACGCACATTGACGGTTTTGTCCCGCGAAACAGATGCAGAAGTGACGCGAATTGAAGGGCCTGCACCTTCCATTGGAGAGGCAGTGGCTGCCGCGGGGACCATTTCTTTGTTTGGTACAAAACGTGTGGTGGAACTGGCACACGTGGAGCCGTCGGCCATGAATGACGCGGACGTGGATGCGTTGTGCGATCTGTTTGACAGTATGGAGAATGCAGTGGTCGTTTTATATACTGTTTTTAAAGACGACAAGGCCAAACAGACCAAAAAGGCAAAGAAGTTGTTGGAAGCAGCCAGCCGACACGGCATAGCGGCAGAGCTGCCCAAACCGGGCGCACAGGAAGCCAGGCGCTTTCTTCAGCAAAAGGCCAAGGAGCTGGAAACTGCTTTTGAACCGGGCGCAGATGCTGATTTACTGGAACGTTGCGGCGCAGATCTGTTTTTGTTGGAAAACGAGGTGTGCAAATTGGCTGCTGCCAGCGGTTACACGCAGATTACCCGGGAACTTGTCAGTACAATGGGCACGCAGAACATTGAGGCCGATGTCTTTGAAATGGTACGTTTTGTCACCGCGAAAAATAAGCAGCGTGCTTTTCAAAAGTTAAATCAGCTCTTGGAGCTGCAAAACGAACCGATTGCTATCGCTGCCGCTCTCTCAGGCTCCTTTATCGATATGTATCGTGTAAAATGCGGTGCGGCAAGCCGCAAAAATTATGCTACGGTGCACAAGGATTTTGGGTACAGGGGCAGCGATTATCGGCTGCGCAAGTCTGGTGAAACGGCGTCGCGCTATACTTTGGCACAGCTGGCAACGATTTTGGAGCTGTTGGAGCGCTTGGATGCTGCGCTGAAATCCTCGGCTGCAGATAAAAGTGTTTTGTTGCAGACCGCACTGTGCGAGATTATGCAAGTGGGGGATACGCGTTCATGAGCAAATTGCGCATTGAAGAAGTGATTGTGGTCGAGGGAAAATACGACGCGGTGAAATTGGCGGATCTGGTGGATGCGCTGATTGTGCCCACAAAGGGATTCTCCATCTTTACAAGTGAGGAAACAAAGCAGCTGATTTTAAAACTCGGGCAAAAACGGGGAATCATCGTGCTCACGGATTCGGATGCAGCGGGGTTCCGCATCCGCAATTACGTCAATAAGCTGGCAGCGGGGCTTTGCGTTAAAAATGCATATGTGCCCGCACTTGCCGGCAAGGAAAAACGGAAAAGCCGGCCGTCCAAAGAGGGCCTGCTGGGGGTGGAAGGTGTTCCGGCCGAAGCCATTGTGCGGGCGTTGCGGACCGTGGGCGCACATGAGGCCAAGGCACGTTCCGGCCGGCAGATTACGTATACAGATTTGTTTGAACTGGGACTTTCCGGCACGCAGGGAAGCGCGGAAAAGAGGCGTGCGTGGCTTGCTTCCATCGGCCTTCCGCCGAGGCTTTCCAAAAAAGCATTGTGCGAAGCGTTGAACAGTCTTTATACCTATGAAGAATTTGTTGAGACTCTGCCGCAAGATAAATAAAAAGGGAGACCGGATATCCGGTCTCCCTTTTTATTTCAGGGTGTGATCAAGAACCTGTTTTGCATACCAGGGCTTGTCCAGTACCCACTTTTTATTGCTCCATTCAGAAAAAGGTCCTTGGGGAATTTCAGGAAAAGCAAGCGAGTAGGCGCACAGCGCCTGATATTTCAGCTTCAATTCCCGGTTGATTTCCTGATTCCCATATTTGCTGTCTCCGAGAAGCGGACAACCGATGGAGACCATATGTGCACGAATCTGATGCGTGCGTCCGGTGACCAGTGTCACTTCCAAAAGTGCGAGACGACCGGAAACAGCCAGCGTTTCGTACTGGGTCACAATCTCCTTGGCATTCGGGCGGGGAGAGGAGAAAACACGTACGGTACCTTTTTCTGCGTTTTTTACAAGATAGTCGCGCAGAGTAGCACTTTCGGGGAAAGGATGGCCGAACGTCACACAGAGATACTTTTTACAAATGGCGCGCTTCCGAATTAAATCGGTCAAAAATTCCTGTGCCTGTGCTGTTTTGGCAATCAAGACAAGACCGCTGGTGCCGGTGTCCAGGCGGTGACATAAAAGAGGGACAGCACCGCTTGACTGCAGATAAATTTGTGCACGTCGAAGCAGGGAATCTGAGTCTTCCTGTCCGCATACAGGCAACCCAGCGGGCTTGTTGGCCACCAACAACTGCTCATCTTCGTAAACAACACACAATTTTGCAGCGTTTCCAATGTCTGCGTATAAGCGAACACAGTTCCCGATGCTCAATCGATGGGACAGCGGCTGCTTTTTTCCATCCACCTTGATTTTGTTGCTTTTTAAATATTTGCAAAGCAGACCATACGTGAGGGATGGTCCTTTCTCGTATAAAAATTTGTCCAGACGAATTTGGTCTGTTTTTACAACCCATTCTTTCATGCAATCTCTCCCATCGGCGTTCCTATTTTAACATAAACCACATTTTTGCGCCAGCACTTCGGTTGACATTCGTGGTGGAATATTGTATTCTAATTAAGCGTACTTTTCAAAGTATCGAGAAGCTGCTGTGGCGAAATCGGCAGACGCAAGGGACTTAAAATCCCTCGGTGGCAACACCATACGGGTTCGATTCCCGTCAGCAGCACCAGAACCCCCAAAAGGCGTAAAAGCCCGGGGGTTCTTTCTTTTTAAAAGGAGAGAGCGACCATGTATCTGAATCAACTGTTTCAAAAAAAGCCCTGCGTGTTTTCCATAGAGGTGTTCCCGCCGAAGAAGAACGGCGCCACACCGGAGAGTTTGTATCCGAAATTACAGGAGCTGGCGAAACTTTCACCGGATTTCATCAGCGTCACTTACGGCGCGGGCGGAAATGCAGCAGATGATTCCACATGCAAAATCGCTTCTTATATCAAACGGGAATTGGCAATCGAACCGCTTGCGCACCTCACATGTGTCAATTCAGGAAAAGAACAAATAGAGGATACCCTGCAGCAACTGCGCGAAAATGGAATAGAAAATGTTTTAGCGCTGCGTGGAGATATCAATCCCAATCTTCCGCGTAAAACGGATTACCGTTATGCCAGTGAGTTGGCGGCCGCTGTGCATGGGGCCGGGTTCAATGTGGTGGGAGCCTGCTATCCGGAAGGCCATGTAGAAAGTGAAACCCTGAAGCAGGACGTCGAGAATCTGCATTACAAAATTGAGGCAGGCGCTACCCATCTCATCACGCAGCTCTTTTTTGACAACGGTGTTTTTTATCGCTTTTTGAACATGGCACGCAAAGCGGGAATCAGCGTCCCTGTGGAAGCCGGTGTTATGCCTATTGTTTCCAAAAGCCAGGTGGAACGCACTGTGGCACTCAGTTCTGCCAGCCTACCGTCCGCTTTTACCAAGATGATCAGCAAATACGATCAGGATGAACAGGCTCTGTTTGATGCGGGCATTGATTACGCAATCCGGCAGCTGCGTGACTTGATTGAAGGCGGAGCGGACGGTGTGCATCTTTATGCTATGAACCGTCCGTCCGTGGCAAAGAGAGTGTATGAAGGCATTCAAGACCTTCTGTGAGAGGCGGACCTTTATGAGTCTGGATTTAACCTTTGAGATCGATTTGGAAGAGGTGCTGCGTCTGATGGGGGCGGCGGGTACAAAGGAGCAGTCCGTGCAGAATTTGGCCCGTCAGGCAGCAGCGTGCGTTCAAAAGACGGCGGTTCCCCGCGCGGTTTATCAGCGGACTACGTGTGAACACATAAAGCCTTTGCTCTTGGGACAGGATATTGCGGCTCATTTGCAGGACTGTACCGAGGTGATTCTGCTGGCGTGTACGCTTGGCCGGGAGATGGATCTCTGCTTGCGGCGAGCGGAAATTCAAGACATGGCAGTGGCAGTGGCAGTGGACGCGGCTTCATCGGTGGCCGTGGAATCGTTGGCGGAACATTTGGAAAAGCAGTTTCGCGCACAGTGTGCAGAACAGGGGATGTTCATGACAGGGCGATTTTCGCCTGGATATGGCGACTATCCCATTCAAGTGCAAAATCAAATGTTGGAGCTTTTAGACGCTCCGCGCAGAATTGGCCTTTTGGCCACAGGTGCGCATCTGCTCACACCTCGTAAAAGTATTACTGCGCTGTGCGGCGTTTCTTCCAAACCGGTAAAAGGAAAGCTGGCTGGCTGTGAGCACTGCGCTTTGCGCGAAACTTGTACCAAACGGAAAGAGGGGAAGACCTGTGGCTGAACTATTTAATCAGAATCGCTACGTCATTTTGGACGGTGCAATGGGAACCATGCTGCAAAAGAGCGGTCTGAAGCTGGGGCACCGGCCAGACGTACTTAGTATTGAGCAGCCGGATATTGTGACGAATATTGGCCGGATGTATGTGGAGAGCGGCTCGGATTGGATCTGTGCCAACACGTTCGGCGCAAACCGAAAAAAACTCGCCGGATGCGGATATTCGGTAGAGCAGGTGGTGGCTGCCTCGGTACGGTGCGCGCAAAAAGCCTGCGAAGGAACTCCGTGCCGCGTTCTTTTGGATGTGGGGCCCATTGGTGAGTTGTTGGAGCCGGTGGGAACGCTTCGCTTTGAAGAGGCCTATGATATTTTCTGTCAGGAGATGATTGCGGGCGAACAGGCCGGCGCAGAGGCCATCCTGATCGAAACCATGACAGATCTTTACGAAGTAAAGGCGGCGCTTCTTGCAGCGCGGGAAAACACAAATCTTCCGGTTCTGGTTTCCATGAGTTTTGAAGAGCGCGGAAGGACGTTTACCGGCTGCTCGGTGGAGGCGTTTGCCCTGGTGGCCCAAGGGCTTGGCGCAGATGCAGTGGGCATCAACTGCTCACTGGGCCCAAAGGAGATTTTACCTCTGGCCAATCGCTTGTGTGCGGCTACGTCGCTTCCGGTATTTATCAAACCCAATGCTGGTCTTCCGGATCCGGCTACGGGAGATTACAACATTACGCCGCAGGCATTTTGTGATGCAATGCGGGAATACGAGCCGCTGGGCATTGCCGCTGTTGGCGGTTGCTGCGGAACCACACCGGATTTTATCCGTTTGCTGGCACAGACTTTCTGTGTAAAGCGTCCGGTGCAGCGCCAATTTGTGCGGCAAAGCGCAGTGTGTACCCCCACCGAGACCGTCTATATCCGGCCGGTGACGGTAATCGGAGAGCGCATTAATCCGACCGGAAAAAAGCGGTTTCAGGCGGCTTTGCGGGAAGGAGATATGGACTACATTGCCCAGCAGGCCATCGAGCAGGCAAATGCAGGCGCAAAAATTCTGGATGTAAATGTTGGTTTGCCCGGAATTGATGAAGTGGAGATGATGCGGCGTGCGGTCAAGACCATTCAGTCGGTCACGGATCTTCCGCTGCAGCTGGATTCCACAAGGGCAGATGTGCTGGAGGCAGGGTTGCGCGTGTACAACGGCAAAGCCATCGTGAACTCGGTCAACGCGGAACCGGCGGTTTTGAACGCGATTCTGCCGATTTGTCGGAAATATGGCGCGGCAGTGGTGGGGCTGACCCTGGATGACGCTGGCATTCCAGAGCGTGCGGAAGAACGCTTTGCCCTGGCGAAGAAAATTGTCTGCGCGGCACAGGCGGCTGGCATTCCACGGGAAGATGTGTTTATTGACTGTCTGACACTCACGGCCAGTGCACAGCAGCAGGCTGTGCGGGAGACGCTGCGAGCGGTTCAAATGGTGAAGGAAAAGTTGGAAGTAAAAACAGTGCTGGGAGTATCCAACATCTCTTTCGGCTTGCCTTGCCGGGAACAGATCAACACGAGTTTTTTGACACTGGCGCTGGCGCACGGTTTGGATATGCCGATTTTGAATCCCAATTCGCAGGCAATGATGGCCGCGGTGGACAGTTTCGAAGTGTTGTATAACCTGGATGTTCAAGCAGCACATTATATTGCCCAATATGCGGGACAAAAAGCAGCAGCTCCGGCAGAACAAATTCAAACAGGCTTGCGGGAAGCTGTTTTACAGGGACTCCGTCAGCAGGCAGCTCAGGCGGCGCGTGCAGAATTGGAACACATGCCGCCGCAACAGCTGGTAGATCAGGTGTTGATTCCGGCTCTGGATTTTGTCGGGGATGCCTTTGAAAAAGGAACGCTGTTCCTGCCGCAGCTTCTTCAGTCGGCCGGTGCAGCCCAGGCGGCGTTTGATGTAGTAAAGGATAAAATTGCAGCACAAGGTGTGAAGGGGACTTCCAAAGGGAAAATCGTGATCGCTACCGTCAAAGGGGATATTCATGATATCGGAAAAAACATCGTGAAAGTGATTTTGGAAAACTACGGCTATCAGATGATCGATTTGGGGCGGGATGTTCCGCCGCAGGCCGTGGTGGACGCAGTGCGCGAGCATCAGGTGCATCTGGTGGGACTGAGCGCACTCATGACCACAACCCTTCCCAGTATGGCGCAGACCATCGAAGCGCTGCACAATGCGGGCTTGAATTGTAAAATTATGGTGGGCGGAGCGGTGCTCACGCCGGAGTACGCCAAAACCATTGGTGCGGATTTTTACGCAAAAGACGCCAAACAGTCAGCAGATATTGCAAAAGAAGTACTCGGGTAAAATAAAAAGGAGCCGGTTATATGCCGGCTCCTTTTTTATTATGGTTCAAAAACATATCCTTCTCGGCGCCCTTCTTCCGGATGGGCGCGATAATAGGGGATAAATAAATAAAGATCAACGATTTTCCATGTGAAAAAGCTGGTGTTATATGCAACAAGAGAACAGCCGATCAAAAGAAGAATCGGAATGGATTGAGGCAGATACAAAATTTGAAGGCTGAACAGTGCAGTTGACAGAAAACTCCCGACAATGGAATACTGTTTTCCGGCGAGCATGAGAATGAAACTGTTCCGCAGAAGTTGCATGGGTGACAAAGAGGTTTGCGCAACCAGAACAAAGAGATAGCTGCTGAAACTGACTGCAAGAAGAGTCGCAGTAAATAGCAAAATCATGACGGGAAGATTTTGACTTTTCACAGCGGCCAGCGTGTTGGCAAGCAGCCAAATCAATAAAGGAAATACCGTGAATGTCAGACAGATACCGGCTTTCAGATTCTGCCGGAAACTGTTCCAGAAAACAGCAGGCAGATCATGCGCCCGGTTTCGCACCGCGCAACAACATACTTTATGCAATGCCACAACGGACGGACCGATGGTCACAATGGGAAGGCAGCATACCAGAAACAAAAGATTTACCAGCAGCAAACCTCCGATGCAGGAAAAAAAGCTTTCCAGATAACGCGCCAATGCGATTGGCTTTACGGAATCCGAAGATTGATACGGGTTGAAATGAAGAAACCGCACAAAACTCTCTCCCTTCAAAAAAGTATGCTTGGGGTAATGGGGTGCCACTGTGAGTCCAGTTCCTGATCAGTGGGGAGTGCGTGAAGAACGCCGGGGTGCTGCACACTGTAAGCAGAGGCATTGATGGCGCATTCTGCTGCCTGGAAAAGTGTCTTTCCTTGCGCAAGGCACACGGCAAGTGCGGCGTTAAAACAGTCGCCCGCGCCGGTGGTGTCCACTGCAGGAACGGAGAGCGCGGGAAAAAGAGCAGCGTGTTCGTTTTCTAAAACAAGTGCACCGTGCCGCCCGAGTGTAACAACTGCCCGCACATATTGCTGACGAACAAATTCCTGCGCCAGTTGTATCGGCTCATATGTGGACTCGGGCAATCCCAAAAGAATGGCCGCTTCCTGTTCGTTAGGGGTCAAAAGTGAAAACCGATGCAGAAAACCGCTGTCCAGCGGCAGCGCGGGAGCCGGATTCAATATGACGGGAATGCCGGCTTCTTCGCCGGTCTGCAAAAGTTCTTCCAGAACTGGTATAGGACATTCCAGATTGAGAAGCAGTACATCGCAATCCAGCCAATGCGTTTTTTGCTGATGTACGAATGGTACGGAGAGCGCGTCAGCGGCTCCGCGATATACGGTAACGCGGTTTCGACCATTGGAGTCAGTGAGAATATGGGCGAAAGCTGTGGGGTGATCAACAATTTCCCAAAAGGAAACAATGTTTTCGCGCTCTGCTTCGCGACGGCAAAATTGTCCGTCAGAATCATCGCCGCATGAGGAGCAATAAAAAACCTGTGCGCCAAGTCGCTGCGCGGCAATCGCTTGGTTATAGCCTTTTCCGCCAGGTTCCCGACGAAGCGATTGAGCAGTGACGGTCTCACCTTCTGCATGGAAATGGTCGCATGTCATAAATACGGACATTCCGGACAGGCCGACAATTCCGATTTTCATAAAGCGCCCTCCTTTTCACAAGTGACGGATTCGATTTTTATACCGGTGGATAAGATCTTGATTGTATGCAGCTCCCCCGGGGACATTCCCGCTGCGATAGACAGGTGGTTGGCCACCCTGTTGCAGTGCCAGTACAATCGATTGTGCCAAAAGGGAATTCAGAATAAATGAGCTGGTAATGGTGGAAACCGGAGCAAAAGATATTTCCATTCCTTCCGCATGCAGACAGGCGTCGCCATGAGGAGCATAATTGTCCAGCCACACATCACAGCATTCAAAAAGGTGCACTCCACAGGACGCCGCTTGATCAAAATAGGCGGAAGAGGTAATACCCAGAACAAACATTCCGCGGCTGCGCGCCGCTTGTGCCATTTCCACGGGAACGGCGTTTACTCCACTGGTGGAAACGCAAATCAAAACATCGCCGGTTTCAACAGGATACTGATCTAAGACAGGCTCCGCCAGCCCGCGTTGTTTTTCCAGCTGGCTGCTGGCAACAGCGCTTTCATGGAGCATAAGGGGTTCTGAAAAAATCGGACTGACGTTGGCGAGTCCTCCTGCCCGGTAAAATCCCTCTTCTGATAATATATGGGAATGTCCGCATCCGAAAATATAGATCATCTTATTCTTTAAAATTGCGTTTGCGATTTGACGGGAACCTTCTTCCAGTTTCTCTTTCTGGAAGCGTACAATTTTTTCCAAGCGCTCGGATATTTCGTTGTAATAGGTGAAAAGGGTGTTTTCTGCATCGGTCAGCACGACGTTCATCTCCTCTCAAATCTAGTATAACATCGTGAAAAAATGCGATGATATACCATCGTTTATCGAAAAATTCCAATATTTTATGATATACTTTCTTTGACACCTGCTTTTCGGTAAGCTTTCTGTTAGAGGGTGAGATTATGAAAAAGTACAATCGGAATGGCACATGGCTGCATCATTCCTATATTGGAAAAGTAACACTTGTAAGTATTTTCTTGGTGATGATTCCTCTGGCCATTGCAATGGTGATTACAGGAAGCAGAATCAATGAGTATTTGCAGAAGTCCGTTCAGCAGCAGGCAGATCAGGCGGTGGCTTCGCTGAATGTCACTCTGGAGCAATATTTTTCAGAGATTAAAGAGCTTACGGTGCTGCCGATTTATGATAATGAGCTTCAGGCGATTTTATCTCACCATGCGAATCCGGAAGCGGATCTTTATCTGACTTTCGACGAGCGCAGAACGGCCGCGGAAATTTTCGCGGGGTTGATTTATGAAAAGGATACGGTTCGCCAGACGACCGTCTATTTGAAGGATGGTTATGAGCTGAGCGCCAGCAGCGTTGTGCGTACTTGGGGCGAAGATGAAAAAGAATGGATGAGCATTTGCGACGAAAATCCCTATGAAACGTTTATTCTTCCGTGGGATGATACGGTAGCGCTTGTCCGAACGATTCAGGAGCCTCTTACGGGGAGGGAATTGGGATACATAAAAGTGGAATTGGAACCATGGGCAATTGGAAGCTTGATTGAAAGCAGCGGGCTGCCGCCGGAGAGTGAAGTGATCATCTACAGTCAGGCAGATCAGCGCATTTATCCGCTGGATTCACGGTTGGAACAAACAGAAGATACTCAGGATGAACGAAGTTTGACTGGCTTTGTCACATCGGAAGAAACGGATCTGAAAGTTCTGGTACGAATGTCAATGGCAGCGGTGGAGAAAGACGTTCGTGACCTTTTTGGGTTTGCTATTTGGATTTTCCTGATTGCTTTAACGGGAAGCGGTCTGTTTGCGTTTGTGGCCGCAAAGCGGCTGACAAAGCCGATTCTGGACCTGAAGGAAAAGATGGCTTTGGTGGAGGACGGAAGATTTAATACACGCATGACGGTTCAGTCCAAGGATGAAATAGGTCAGCTGGAAGAAATGTTTAACAATATGACAGCGAGCATCGAAACGCTGATTCATGAAGTGTACGAAGAATCTCTTGCGAGTAAAGAAGCGCAGATTTCTGCGCTGCAAAGTCAGATTAATCCACATTTTCTCTACAATACGCTGGAAACCATCAATATGATGGCAATAGGAGCGGGGAATTATGAGGTCTCGGAGGCAGTGAGCACGCTGGGGCAGATGATGCACTACTGCGTGAGCAACGAGCAGCATTTTGCTCCGCTTCGGGAGGAGATTCGTTTCGTACAGGATTATTACAGCGTTCAAAAGCTGCGTTTTGAAAATTTGCGTTCCTTGTCGATTGAGGCGGATACAGAGTGTCAAAACGCATTCATTCCCAAATTGCTTTTACAACCATTTGTGGAGAATATCATGCAGCATGGATTGAGCACAGGGATGTTGGATATTGTTTTATCTGCCCGGAAGGAAGGAAAGAACGACTTGGTTATTGTAGTTCAAAACAATGGAAATCCGATGGAACCGGAAGAGAAACAACGAGTGATTCAGAAACTTCTGGCCGTGGAGAATATTCCGTTGGGAGAGCCTTGGAAACCCACCGGCCATGGTTACGGTCTTGTCAACGTTCATCGCAGACTTCGTTTACTGTATGGGGAAGATTGCGGCGTGTTCTTGGATGAAAGCTATGTGGACGGTGTACGCTTTACTTTGCGGCTGCACCCAAAAGTACAATAGTAGGTAGGTGGTGTTTTCCATGTATCGTGTAATGGTGGTAGAAGATGAAAAAATCATCCGCAACGGCGTTACCAGCGTAATTAATCGTTTCGGAAATGGAATGCAGGTATTCTGGGAGTGTGCAGATGCTTATGCAGCATGGGATTTGTTTCAGGCAGAAAGCCCCGATTTGGTTGTGACGGACATTGTGATGCGCGGAATGACAGGGTTGGATTTGACGCGAAAAATTCGAGAGTCCGGAAGCGATGTGCCGGTGGTCTTGCTCAGCGGTTACGCAGAATTCGAATACGCACGGAATGCGATTCAACTGGGGGTGTGCGAATATGTAGTAAAACCGCTGAATATTAAACGTTTTACAGAGCTCCTCGCACGGTTAAAACAACTGATGGATGAAAGAAGCGGAGTGCCTGCCAGTATTCGCGAAGAAGAGACAAACACAGGAAATCAGGCTATTCGCAGGGTGGAGGAATATGTCTGTGCCAATTTGGGCGGAGATTTGAGTTTATCAACTGTGGCGTCAAAAGTAAATTTAAGCACAAATTATTTGTCGATGCTTTTCAAAAACAAAACCAATCAAAAATATACAGAGTATGTGCTTCATATGCGTATGGAAAAAGCAAAAAAATTGCTGCAGGAAAGTGAATTTAAGATTTACGAAATTTCTGAAATCTGTGGTTATAACAGTGTAAAACACTTTATCAGTGCTTTCAAAAAATACACGGGTACTACCCCGATGCAGTACAAAAACACCAATGGCTAAATCATGAAAAAACGCACCCTCGTGGCCGACGAAAGTCTGGTCATGGGGGCGTTTTGTTGCTATAATAAAAACAACGTAAATACGTTGTTTTGAAAAAAGAGAAAGAGAGGCGGATTTTAAGTGTAAAAGCGGCATATTTAGTGGATATCAAAAATGAATAACGAAAAAATACGATAACAAGCGAATTTAAAACCCTCAAAATCAAAGAATCGTGAACCTTTTCATAGTTTTGCGGTATTGTTATTGAAAGGGGCGTGAGATAAAATTTAATTAACAGAAAGCACAAAAACAAATCACAATATAAAAGAAAAATGTGCGAATTGTGCATACTGGCTGCGTTTGGCAAGACGTATAGTGTAGGTAGAAAGGTGGCGTCTGCCACCAATATTTCGTATTTTTTTAAAGGAGGAGAAGTATGAAACGGATTTTATCATTGGCACTTTCTCTTGCAATGGTCATTTCGCTTGCAGCGTGCGGCGGAGCGTCAGGTTCAAGCTCCACTGCTGCCTCGACCACATCATCCGGCACAACGGAAAGCGGTGACTTGTCCGGTCAGACGGTCAGCATGGTTATTTGGGGTTCCGATGACCGCAAGAGCGCGTATGAGGAGTTGTTTGCGGATTTTACTGCGGAAACAGGAATCAATGTAGAAATTACGTTGGTTGAGCTGGAAAGCATCATCACCAAAACATCCGCACAAATCGCGGCGGGCGATTCCTATGACATGGTGTGGATGAGCGAAGCGATGATTCCGCAGATGATGAACAACGGTCTGCTGGAGGACATGAGTTCCGTTCGTGACGATGCGGATTACGATTATGCGGACCTTTCGCAGTCGCTTCAGGCGAACTACGAAGGCCCCAACGGCGAAGTGTATGCCATCTCCTTCACTTCCTCTCCGCGCGTCTGGTTCTACAATAAGGACCTGATTGCGCAGGCCGGTCTGGAAGATCCTCTGACGCTGGCGCAGAACGGCGAGTGGACGTATGAAAAGCTGTTCGAGTACTCGCAGGCGGTCAAGGATTTGAACAACGGAAGCTATGGCTTTTCCATCTGGAATTATCAGTCTCCCAACGACTGGAACATTCTGCTTGACTGGACCTGGTCCAACGGCGCGTCCTTCTTCAACGAGGACATGACCGAGTGCACCATCAACACGCCGGAAGGAATCGTGGCGCTGAATTCCTACAAAGACTGCATCGATCAGGGCCTGACGCCTACGGCGGATTCTTCTCTGGACTTTGCGTCCGGTCAGATCGCCTTCTCCCGCAACACCATTTCTCAGTCCGGTACGCTGGGCGATGTTGAGTTCAAATGGGACGTCGTGCCCAATCCGAAGGGCAGCGACGAAGATGCGCCGGTAGCTGTCGGCGTGGCCGCTTATGTGGTTCCCAAGGGAGCTCCGCACAAGGAAGCCGCCATCGAGGCGATTAAGTACATCACTTCCAAAGAATTGATGGCCGACGATTATCTGATGAGCAACTTCAGCCCGGTCCGCGCATCGGTCCTGGGAAGCGATAAGTTCTTGGATCAGGGCGAGGCGCCCTCCAAGGAAGCGCTGGAGCTGTCCATTCTGGAGCCTATGACGGGCAATACCCGCATTTATCCCACCTGCGACAACTACGACGAGTGCGACCTGAAGGTCAAGGAACTGTTGAGCGCGTGGTATGCCGGCCAGTATACAACAGAGGAACTGGTCAGTGAAATGGAGACACAGTGCAACGCGATCATTCAACAATAAAATAGGTACATCTGCTTAGCGATGTGATTGAACGGGTATAGCCGTTTCCCAAAAGAACGGCTATACCCTTTTTTTGCCCAAACGGAGGTAAGAGACTCCGTTTGTGAAAGAATAGGAGGTCTGACGCGTATGAAAACAAACTCCGTTGGGGCAGCCGTTCGCAAAGAAAAACGCGCCAAACACAGCCTTCAGCGGATCGATTATAAATACGGATTCGGTTTCATTACTCCGATGCTGATCGGATTTACCGTGTTTGTGATTGCTCCGCTGATTGCCACGGTGTACTTGAGCTTCTGTGATTATTCTTTGATTAAAGGAATGTCTTGGTGCGGCTGGGAAAATTATATCAAACTGTTTACCAATGATCCAACCTTTTTAATTTCAATTAAAAATACCCTGTATTTTACCATTCTGCTGATCCCGTCTAACTTGGTCCTGTGTCTTGGACTGGCAATGCTTTTGTTTAAGAATATCAAAGGAATCGGCTTTTTCCGCACCGCGATTTTTACACCGTATGTAACCAACATTGTTTCCTGGGCATTGGTTTGGAAATTTATGCTGCAGAACGATGGCGGTTTTATCAACATGGTGTTGAATGCTTTTGGGCTGGAGGGGACCAACTGGCTGTACAACACACATCTTGTCATTCCCATTGTAGTTCTTGTTACCCTGTTGAAGGGTTTTGGTATGAATACCATTATCTTTATTGGAGCCCTGCAGGATGTGCCGACGATGTATTACGAAGCCGCCAGCCTGGACGGCGCCAGCAAGCGGCAGCAGTTTTTCAAAATTACTCTCCCGATGATCTCGCCCACGATTTTTTTGATTATCATCATCACTATGATTGGTTCTCTGAAGGTCTTCGCGCAGATCAATGTTCTAACACAGGGCGGACCGGGCACATCCAGCTATGTGCTTGTGTATTACATTTATCAGATCGCATTTAAAATGAACAAGTTTGGATATGGTTCTGCCATTTCGGTCATTCTGTTTATCGTGATTCTCGGTTTGACACTGCTTCAATGGAGCGTGAGAAAGAAGTGGGTGTATTATGAAGACTAAAAAGAGACACATGAGTTTGCAGAAACGCGAGAATCTGACCAAGTACATCATTATGACCATTGTTTCTCTTTTGGTCCTGTTTCCTTACTATTGGATGGTCTGTACCTCGCTGAAAACACCGGCTAAAATTTTTGTTTCGCCACCACAGTGGTGGCCGGATCCAATCCGCTGGGAAAACTATACAGAACTGTTTACAATGTCCAACTACGGCGTTTATCTTTGGAACAGCCTGAAAGTGGCTGCGCTCACTACATTGGGGACCGTAGTAGTAAGTGCGCTGGCTGCTTATGCGTTGGCGAAAATACGTTTTCCGGGCCGCAACTTCTTTTTCCTGCTGTTCCTCAGCGCCATGATGCTGCCTGTGGAAGTCCTTACGGTTCCAACCTTTTTGGGCTTGGCGCAATTCCGTTTGACAGACAGCCATTTCGCCTTGATTGTCCCGCAGATTTTTGGCATGGGCGGCGCATTTGGTATTTTCATGATGCGGCAGTACTTCATCACGGTACCGGACGAATTAATCGAAGCAGCCAAAATTGATGGATGCGCTCAAACGCGGACCTTTGTGCGGATTGTGCTTCCAATGGCATCTTCGACCATCGCCTCATTGGTAATCTACACATTTTTCAATTCCTGGAACGATTATTTCCTTCCGTTGATTTATCTGAACAGCAGTGAAAAGTATACTTCTACGTTGGCACTTTCGCTGTTCAGCAACGAAGTGGGAACTACCTGGAACCTGGTAATGGCGGCATCGGTGATCAGTACTTTGCCGTTGTTGATTGTATTTTTCTGCGCACAGAAAAAGTTTATTGAAAGTCTGGCTATGTCAGGCATCAAATGAAAGAGAGGTTTCTTGAGCGATGAAGGATCATTCAAACGGATACTTGTCAACGGCGGTTGACCTATTGAACCGTGTGGAGGATGAACAGTACGAAAACATCCGCGCCGCCGCAGAACTGATGGCGGATGCAATTAAAAATGACCGGCTGATTCACGTTTACGGCGGCGGCGGACACACGACGCTTCCGGTGGGCGAAATGTTCTTCCGTGCGGGCGGTTTGTGCAATATCAATCCCTGTATGGAAACGGGTCTGTCTGTGTTCAATCAGGCACGTAAGTATCTGGCTCTGGAACGGTGCGAAAACTACGGACGCGCCATCATGGATTATTATGCACTGGAAAAAGACGATGTTCTGATTATTTTTCACAACATCGGTACCAATGCGGCCACGATTGACGCCGCGATGGAGGCGAAAGAGCGCGGAGCCAGGATCATCGCAGTTTCTTCTGTGGCGTGGCAGCAGGGAATTCCCAAAGATTACAAGCTGCGCCACTCATCTCGCCGAAACCTGAATGAGTTCGCAGATGTGTGCATTGATGATTACAATCCGTTGGGGGATACAGTGGTGAAGCTGGACGGCTTTGATACGCCCATTGGCCCCATCTCCAACATTGTTGATTTTTATATTGCCCATCGGCTTGAAATCGAATGCGCCAAGGTGTGCCTGGAGCAGGGAATCGAACCGCCCTTCTGGCGCAGCGCCAATGTGCCGGGCGGCGACGAATTCAACCAAAAGAATCTGGAAAAGTACGGGCCGAGAGTCAAGATGCTGTGAGTAAGAGGTGTTTTGCATGGATGAGAAACGGTTTGTAGACTATTTAACAGAACTTGCACAAAAGTATTCTGTGGCGGAAGATTTGACGGTATGCCTGGAGGAAGGCGCCGTTCGCGTACATTGCGCAAAAGGGGATTTTCGGTTTGTCTATCGGTTTGAGGAACCGGAAAAAGAGGGGGATGTACCCTTGTTCCATTGGCGCAGCAAGCGACGTTATGTGGAACTGAAAAACCTTTTGGAAAACAAAATGGTTGAGAAACCTTTGGCAATGCGGATTCATCACATTGTTCCGCAGGATTCGTTTGCGCATTCTTTGAATGACCTGCTCACATTTGAATCCGACTTGCTGGAGTTTATCACCGGTCAGAGAATTGACCGTGTTTTCGCAGATTTCAGCGACCAAATCTACACAAACTGCATCTTTTCTACGGAGAAAAATATCAAAGCAAGCTTGGAACTGGGCTTCTCTCCGCAAGGAAGCGAACCGGTGCTGCTGCATGAAATTGTGGCGCGTTCCGGAATTGTATCGGATGTGGCGGTGGATACACAGACCCAGCAGTACCCGATCTATGTATTCAAAGGTCCTCAGGTGGAACATTATACGGACATCGATCAGGAGCTTTACGGGCTGGACAATGCATCGGCAGACTGCATCCGCTTTATCTTGTCCGTTCTTGCAAAGCCGGAGAGCATTCCCGGTTTGCGAGAACAGCGTACGCACTTGCAGCACGTTTGCAAAGCGGCACAGAAAGCCAGCACGGAATTGAGCTATACAAAGGTGGAGGGATGAAGATATGAGACAGGTGAATATGGCAATTTCATCTCTGACGCATGCCCATGTGCGCAAATACTATCAGACCCTGCACGACAATGCAAAATTGAACTGGGTGGCGGTCTCCTGTGCGGATCCGGAGATTGCAGAGCATTTCAAGACGCTGGGCTTTGACGTGCCGGTTTATTCTTCCACCGAGCAAATGCTTCAGGAACATCCGGAGATTGAGGGCGTGGTTGTGGCCAGTGAGAACAACCGGCATTTTGAGGATATGAAGCTTTGCTGCAAATACCACAAGAATATGCTTTCCATGAAAGTGCCGACCTTTGATCTGGAAGAGTATGACCGAATGATCCAGATGGTGAAAGAGGCGGATGTGATCTGTCAGGTAGAGCTGGAGATGCATTATAATCCGACTGCCCGCCGTGCACTGGAGCTGGTCCGTTCCGGAGCGATTGGAGAAGTGATTTCCTTCAATGCCACGAACATTACGCTGTCTCCGGTATGGGCGTTCCCGTGGCAGGGTGTTCCGGAGATCTCTTACGGGAAAAAGGTCCCGCTGAAACCGGGCGATCCTCGTTTCCGGGGCGGAGCACTCAGTGACCATCCGCATATATTCGACATGCTTCGCTGGATGACCGGCAGCGACTATGATTATGTGTTTGCAGATGTGGCGGATAATATTCGGGATATTCCCGAAGAAGACGTATTGTACGTGACAGGCCGGATGAAGAACGGGTGCAAATTCTTGCTGGATCCTTCCTGGAGCCGTCATGAAGAAAAGATCAAACGACCTGGCCCGGGTTGGGAAGTTTTCCCCAAACGAATGGAAGTAAACTACTCCATTGTGGGTACAAAAGGTGTTCTGCAGGCAGATTGCTTCGGCCCCAATGTCTACTTTAACGGCGGCCCCAACAATCGGTATACCATCCAGTACACTTATTTTGACGAGTGGATTGGAATGATGGATGAGTTCTATGACTGCATTGTCAATCATAAACAGCCGAAGATTACGTTGGAGTGGCACCGGCAAACCATTGAGGCAATGGTTCGGTGCTATGAATCCATCGAACAGGGCGCACCGGTCTACATGAACCGATAAGGAGGAGCGACAGTGGCAATTAAACATACGGCCATCAGCTATTATGGCCTCAATTATGTGGAGCACGCGGAACAGGATTTTAAGGAAATGCTGGAGCATGGGTGCGACACGGTGATTCTGGCAATCACGGAATTTGACATGGATTTTTGGTTTCCCAACATCAACGCCATTGTGCGAAAAGCCCATGAGCTGGGACTGCGGGTGCTGGCGGATACCTGGGGAATCGGAAAGTATTTCGGCGGCGAGCAAGTGAGTTTGTTCCTTCAAAATAACATTCATCATCGACAGGTCTCTGCCTATACCGGCGAGGTGCTGAATGCCGCATGCTTCAATACAAACGCTTTCCGCGATTATTTCCAGGGCCTGTGCATGAAGCTTGCCCGTGAGACCGAGGTGGACGGCTTTTTCTGGGATGAACCGCATTATGCTTACCCCAAGGCATATGCATCTATCACCGGCGGTGCCGGGGATGACTGGGCCTGCCGCTGCCCGGAGTGCATGAAAAAGTTCGAGGCGTATTACGGGTATGAGATGCCGCGTTTTATGAACGACGATGTGAAGCAGTTCCGTTGGCGTGAGGCATTAAAAACTCTGGCAGACACTTCGAAAGCCTTGAAAGAGTTCAACCCGAATCTGGAAATCACCTGCTGTGTGCATGCGACACTGAACAGTTATTATGTTACCGAGCAGCGGGGATATGACAACTGGGAAATGGTGGCCTCCTGCCCCTACTTCGACGTGTTCTCAACCACGATCATCAACTGGTCGCTTCCGGAGTCCTTCTTCCGGGAGATCACAGAACGCACGGTGGCCATGGCGAAAAAATACGGCAAGCAGTCGGAGCGTTGGCTCATGGGATACAACAAACGCCCCGAAGATTTTGCCCAGGTGGATCACATTGTGGATTTGTATGAAAGCATGGGTGTGGATCGTCTGGCATCATGGACTTACCGCGGCGGCTACGGAACGGTTGTGGCTGCACCGGATGCGCTTGCACTGTGGGATCGGATCGGAGAAAATTATAAACGCGTATTGAAAAAATAAAAAACAGGCGCCGGATATTTTATCCGGCGCCTGTTTTTGTGTTCGAACGGTGAAATTGCAAGACTTTTCTGGATTCCTTACCGATCAAATGATATGATTAAAAAAGAGAAATTTTCAGCTTCAGTTCAGATTTGAGCAGTATGCTGAGAGTGGGAAGGAGGGAGAGTTTGAAAATTCTAATTGTGGAAGATGAGCAGCTGCTTGCAGAGTCCATGGGAGAATTTCTGAAAAGCAAAGGCTTTGATGTGGAAATTGTCCATGATGGGGAGGCAGGGGTGCAATATGCGGAACTGGGCGTTTATGATTTGTTAATTTTGGACGTGATGATGCCCAAGCTCAATGGGTATGAGGTAGCGCGCCGTTTGCGTGCCAGTCATTTGGGAACGCCGATTCTCATGTTGACAGCGAAGTCCGCTTTGGAAGACCGAATCACGGGCTTGAACGCAGGGGCGGATTATTATTTGCCGAAACCCTTTGACATTCGGGAACTGTTGGCATGCGTAAATGCTCTGCTGCGACGTCAGGGCCCCCAGGTAGATGAACTCTCCTTTGGAAATACGACTTTGGACCTGAACAGTGCCATGCTGCGCTGCGGTGCGAATAGCATTCGCCTGTCTGCAAAGGAATTTGATATTATGCGGTTTCTGATGCAAGCAGGGGAGCGTAACCTTTCAAAAGAGACCATTCTGTCCCGTGTGTGGGGTTATGATTCCAACGCGGTAGAAAATCATGTGGAGGTTTACATCGGTTTTTTGCGCAAAAAACTTTCGGGCATCGGATCGAATGTTCAGATCGAAGCGATTCGGCGTTTGGGTTATCATTTGGAGGTACGGGAGGATGCTTAAAAAACTACGAATCAAATTCGTTGTGATTAATATGAGCATTGTGACGCTGCTGCTTTGCGTGATTTTGGGACTGGTTTTTTATTTTACAAGCGCCAATCTGGAGCAAGAGAGCTTGAGTATGATGCAAAACATTGCGGCACAGCCATTTCAGCTTCGGGTGCCTGGAGAAATGGCGGAAGAAGTCCGTCTCCCGTTTTTTACGCTTCAGGTGAATCCCAGAGGTGAATTGGTTTCTGCAGTCGGTGGGTATTATGATCTCTCGGACAGTGAATTTTTGGACGATTTGGTGCAGAGTGTCATGACGTCACCTAAAAATTTTGGCGTGCTTAAAAAGTATAATCTGCGCTATTATCGAGTGGATACGCCGATGAATCCTTGCGTGGTATTTGCGGATATTTCCAGTGAGCGAGCAACGTTGGATCATCTGCTCCGCACATGCCTTTTAATCGGTGGTGTAGGCTTTTTGTTCTTTCTTTGGGGAAGCATTTTGCTTTCCAAATGGGCGGTGCGGCCGGTTGAAAAGGCATGGAAGCAACAGCAGCAATTTGTGGCAGCGGCTTCGCATGAACTCAAAACGCCTTTGACTGTGATTATGACCAATGCGGAACTTTTGCAGAGTGCAGAATACGATGCGGAAAAGCGCACAAACTTCTTACAAGGAATTGTGACAATGTCCGGCCAAATGCGGAACTTGATTGAACAAATGCTGGAACTGGTGCGTTCTGAGAGCGCCGAAGATGCCAAAACGTTCCGTGACGTGGACTGGAGCCGCTTAGTACAATACGAGACTATGACGTTCGAATCGGTGTTTTTTGAAAAGGAATTGAGCCTTTCCACCGATATTGATGAGAGTGTTCATGTACATGGAGACGAAGAGCAACTGCGACAGGTAATTGATGTACTTTTAGACAATGCCTGTAAATACTCTCGGGAAAAAGGAAATGCGCGGGTGGAATTGCACAAGCAGGGCAAAAACCACTGTGTATTGAGAGTGTCCAATCAGGGGGCTGCTCTTTCCAAAGAGGAATTGGAACAAATTTTCCGGCGGTTTTATCGCACAGACCCGGCGCGAAGCCGCGACGGAAGCTTTGGGCTTGGGTTATCCATTGCAGAGAGCATCGTGAAACAGCACCAGGGAAAGATATGGGCTGAAAGCCAGAATGGATGGAATCATTTTTCTGTGATTCTGTCGTGCGTATAAGCATATATTAAAAAACTCTCTCTTTTCACACATTGTTGTGCGGAAAGAGAGAGTTTTTTGCTTTGAAAAGACCGTCGGACCCGGAATTTCAGCCTCGTTTCAGCATGGAAGAATATAATAAACTCCGGATTGGGTTGCGCATCAATGCGTAACCATAAATTGCAACGAGGAGGTCCGTCATGATAACAGTTGAACATCTGACAAAACGCTATGGCGATTTTACGGCAGTGGATGACCTTTCCTTCGAGATTGGGGAAGGACATGTGTACGGCTTTTTAGGGCCCAATGGCGCCGGCAAGTCAACGACGATGAATATTATGACCGGCTGCCTGTCTGCTACAAAGGGACATGTGCGGATAGACGGCTACGATATTTTTGAACAGCCGGATCAGGCCAAAAAACAAATTGGCTATTTGCCGGAGCAACCGCCGCTGTATATGAATGAAACCCCGGAGGAATATCTTCGCTTTGTAGGAGAGGCCAAGGGATTGCGTGGAGAAGAGCTGGAGCGGCAGATTCAGGAAGTGATTGAGCAGACAAAAATCGGAAATGTAAAAAAACGTTGCATTTCAGCTCTTTCCAAAGGCTATAAACAGCGTGTCGGCATTGCGCAGGCCTTGCTGGGCAATCCGAAAGTGATTATTTTGGACGAACCCACGGTAGGCCTTGATCCGCTTCAGATTATTGAAATCCGCGACTTGATCAAACAACTGGGACAGACGCATACGGTGATTTTGAGTTCACACATTCTGTCCGAGGTACAGACGATTTGCGAAAAGATTCTGATTATTTCAAAAGGAAAGCTGATTGCGTTCGATCGGCCTGAGAATTTGGAAAAACAGCTGCTCACACCCAATGAAATTGTAGTGACAGCACAGGCATCGTCGGACCAGATCCAAGAAATTCTCTCTCAAGTGAAAGATATCTCAGAATGCAATTTTGAAAATGAGGAACAGGGAAGAACGACTGTTCAGATCAAAACCGAGCAGGAAGATATTTACGCGGTCTCCAGCAGTATCTTTTTTGCCTTTGCCGACAAAAAAGTTCCTTTGCTGGAAATGGCGCTGAAAAAAGGAAGCTTGGAAGAGGTATTCATTGAGTTGACTGAAAAGAACGAGGAAGACTCCGCGGTGGAAAGTGAGGCGAAGAAAGCATGATTGCAGTTTTGAAACATGAGCTGAAAAGTTATTTTCACTCTTTGACGGCCTATGTGTTCGGTGCATTTTTGCTTGCTTTCGTAGGCATTGGTGCTATGTTGTACAATATTCAGGCCGCGGTCAGCAATTTTGAATTTGTGCTGGATTTCGGAAGTCTTGTTTTTGTAGTGATTGTTCCGATTTTGACCATGCGCGTGATCGCAGAAGAGCGTAAGCAGAGAACGGACCAGCTTCTGTATTCTTTGCCTATTACCACTTCGCAGGTGATCTTGGGCAAATATTTGGCGCTTCTGGTTCTTTATTTGATTCCTCTGGCGATTATTTCGCTTTATCCGTTGATCTTTGCGCAGTTTGGCGATGTGTATTTGCTGACATCCTATGGTTCCATCTTTGCCTTTTTCGTTATGGGCGCCGCGTTGATTGCAGTAGGAGTGTTCATTTCTTCTTTGACGGATAACCAGGGGTTTGCAGCCGGAATTGGAATTGCGGTCATTCTTCTGAACTATTACAGCGTCAGCCTGTCAGAATATGTGTCTTCCACAGCCCTTGGGTCCGTGGTGGCACTGCTGGTTCTGATTTTGCTGTTGGGGCTGGTAATTCGTTATCTGACAAAAAACGGAAATTTGGCCTACTGGATCAGCTTTGCGTTGATGGTGGCGACAGTAGCTCTCTATTTTGTGGACAGTACGGCTTTTGAGGGACTGCTTCCGGATATCATGACAAAATTGTCTTTGTTCGAACGGTTCAAAGTTTTTGTAAATGGCGTTTTTGATATGACGGCGATTGTATATTATTTGAGCGTGATCGTCTTCTTCTTGTTCCTTTCCGTGCAGTCCCTTGAGAAGAGGAGGTATAACTGATGAAAAAATTGCAGATTCTGCAACGCTTCCAAAAACCGAATGCGGAAAACAACGCAGAGACAAACCGCATTGCGTTCCAGGGCGGCTCTTATTCGTTGATTATCACAGTCATTGTTCTGGCAATTCTGATTGTCGTAAACATTTTGGCATCGGCTTTGCCCACGAATTTAACGCAATATGACATCAGCTCCACCAAATTGTATTCGATCACCAGCAATACAAAAGTAGTGGTCAATGCACTGGAAAAAGACGTGACCATTTATTGGATTGTACAGTCCGGCGAAGAGGATAAAGTCATTGAAAATCTTTTGGGAAAATACGAAGCCTTGTCGGATCACATCAACGTCGTAAAAAGAAATCCGGATGTCTATCCTACGTTTGCGGAACAGTATACGGATGAAGAGGTTGAGAACAACAGCCTGGTGGTTGAATGCGGTGACCGCAGCCGGTTTATCGGTTACGATGACATCTATTTGTATGAGACAGACATGTATTCTTACTCGTACAATACTTCCTTCGACGGTGAGGGCGCAATCACTTCAGCAATCGATTATGTCGTAAACGAAGATCAGCCTCAGGTGTATGTCTTGGAAGGACATGGCGAAGCGGAACTTCCCACGAATTTCAGTGACCAGTTGGAAAAAGAAAACATGGAGCTGAATACCTTCTCGCTTTTGACGGTAGACTCCATTCCGGAAGAGGCGGATTGCGTCCTGATTTATGCTCCCTCCACGGATATTTCCGAAGAAGAAAAAGAAATGTTGTCCGATTACGTGGCCGGCGGTGGAAAGCTGCTTGTGATGGCAGGCCCCACCGAAGAAGCTTCTCTGGACAATTTGTATAGCATTCTGGAAGATTACGGCATTACAAGTACCGATGGAATCGTGATTGAGGGTGACCGTGAGCACTATGCCTTCCAAGCTCCGTTTGCGCTGATGCCTGATATGGCAAGCAGCGACATTACGGATTCTTTGATTGAAGAACACTATTATCCCATCATGCCGATCTCCAAAGGTATGGTCGTTGGAGATAACAATTCCGGCGCAACAGTTACTTCATTGCTCACAACATCGGAGTCTTCTTTCAGCAAAGTAGCCGGATTCGATCTTGAAACCTATGAGAAAGAGGATGGAGATATCGACGGTCCCTTTACGGTTGCAGTTTCGATTGAGACCGGAGAAGGCAGAATCGTTTGGTTCTCTTCGTCCAGCTTCCTGGATGACACTTACAACGCTTATTCTTCGGGTGCCAATGTAAACCTTGGAATGAATGCGGTTTCCTCTATGATTGGCGAGAGTGAAGCGATGGCCATCCGCAGCAAATCGCTGAACTATAACTATCTGACCATCAGTGATTCCACCTCTTCGCTTTTGAAAGTGATGATGATCGGTGTGTTCCCGCTTGTGTACCTCGGAATCGGCATTGCGGTGGTCGTGAGAAGGAGGAAAATGCAGAATGAAGCGGTCTAAGAGAATTTTCGTTTTACTGGGGGTACTGGTGGTTGCCTGCATCGTGACATTCGGCGTCAGTCAGTACGAAACCAAAAAAGAAGAAATCAAAAACAGTGACGAAGTTGTTTTGCAGATTGATACAGATTCCGTGGATTCTCTTTCCTGGGAGAATGAGTCCGGGTCGCTTTCGTTCCACAAGGACGAAACTTGGGTGTACGATGAAGATTCGGCCTTCCCGGTAGATGAAGAAAAAATCAATGAACTGCTGGAACAATTCCAGGAGTTTGGCGCTTCCTTTGTCATTGAGAATGCGGAAGATCTTTCTCAGTATGGATTGACGGATCCAGTCTGTACCATTCAAATCGGTACGGCAGACCAGGATTATACCATCACATTAGGAGATTACAGTACCATGGACTCCGAACGCTATGTTTCCATCGGAGATGAAAACGTCTATTTGGTACAGAACGATCCTCTGGACTATTTTGATGCACAGCTCAGTGATGTGATCAAAAATGATGAGGTGCCTTCTTTCGATGAAGTGTCTGAAATCCACGTTTCCGGTGATACGGATTATCAGATCAACTATGAGGAAGAGAGCGCTGACACTTATCGTGAAGAAGATGTGTATTTTACACAGATCAACGATGCGAACACCCCGTTGGATACTTCTGCGATCGATGGATATTTGCAGACTCTGGAAGGCCTGGATTTGTCGGAGTATATGACCTACAATGCGACGCAGGAGGACTTGGAGACATACGGACTCGCCGATCCGGAGATGACCGTGCAGATCGATTATACAACTGTAGATGAGGAGGAAAAGGAAGTTTCCGGAACCTTTGTCCTCAGTGTCAGCCGTGATCCGGATGAGCAGACCACTGCTCAGACCGAAGAGGAGCCCGCTGAAGAAGAAACGGATGAAACCGATGCAGAAGAGGAAGAGATTACCGCCTATGCGCGCGTAGGAGAGTCTCCGATTATCTACAAAATCACAACGGATGACTATAAGGCGCTAATGGCATCGTCTCAGGACGATTTCCGTCATAAAGAAGTTGTGCCTGCAGATTTTGCAGATATTTCGCAGTTGGACATTGTTCTGGAAGGTGAAACCTATACAATCACCACCAAGGGGGATGCAGACGATCGGACGTATTTCTACGGAGAAGAAGAGTTGGAGATCACTGATCTTCAAAGTGCGTTTGATGCGCTGCAGGCAGACAGCTTTGTCAGCGAGGAACCTGGCGATAAGGAAGAGATTGATCTGACCATCACGTTGGATCTGGAAGGCAATCCGACCGTTCACGTGGAATTGTACCGTTATGACGGACAAAATTGCCTTGCTGTAGTGGATGGTGAATCTGTTTCCCTGGTGCCGCGCGACAGCGTTGTGAATGTAATCGAAGCCGTTAATGCGATTGTTTTGAATTAAGAGAAACGTAAATAAAAAATGTGGCCCGCGCAGTTGTGCGGGCCACATTTTTTATGAGGTTTAAAGATAAGCGGGATAAACAAGCTTATCCGTTGTCCAATCCTGCAAAATCGGCAGCATCGCAGCTGCTTCCCGACGTGCGCCGGGAAGATCCTGCTCAAGGTAGTTTCCGCATTCCGCTTCTTTGGCTCCTGGAATTTCGCCCTCATATGCAGAGATGAAAGTGAAACTGTCCTGAACCAGGCGGATGGCATCCTGAGGAGAGAGAGAATCACGAACAAGCAGATAGAAGCCGGTCCTGCAGCCCATAGGGCCCACATAGATAACCTGTGAGGCCGCTGCAGAATTTCGCGCGTAGGTGGCAAATAAATGCTCCAGCGTGTGCAAGGCTCCGTTTTCCAGATAATCTCCCTGATTGGGAACTTTCATGCGAATATCATAGGTAATGACGTCGCCATCCACACGGGAAGTATACATTCCGCGCGGCAGTTTGGTATGGTCTACGCAGAAACTCGCAATGCGTTTCATAAAATATTCTCTCCTTTACTTGGGCATGGATTGAATCACACCGCGCTCGCCGTCTACTGAAACGTGCAGACCATCCGTCAGCTTGCGAATGGCTCCGGTAGCGCCCACAATGACCGGCTTTCCGAGTGTAAGCCCCACGATGGCTGCATGAGAATTCAAGCCGGCTTCTTCGGTTACGATTGCCGCAGCAGTGCGCAGTACGGGCAAAAGATCATTGTTGGTATAAGGAAGAACCAAAATATCTCCCGGCTTGCACTTGGTAAGCGCCTCTTCCGCAGAGCGGCAGACACAGATGGGACCGGTGGCGTTGTTAGGGGTTACGCCCACACCGGAAAGCAAAACGTTTCCCACCAAATGCGCTTTGATCATATTGGTCGTGCCGGAAATGCCCACCGGAACACCGGCGGTCAGAACCACCAGATCGCCGCTTTCCACATAGCCGGCCTTTTCGGCGGTGTCCACAGCCATTTCAATCAATTCGTCGGTGTTGTGGGCATATTCCATTTTCAAAGGCGTGATGCCCCAGGACAGAGAGAGCTGACGATAAATATTGTCCGTCATGACGCAAGCAATCACGGAAGTTTCGGGGCGATATTTGCTCAAAAGACGCGCAGTCTCGCCGCTTTTGGACACGGTGATGATTGCGTTGGCCTTGATGTCCATGGCCGTTGTGCACGCAGCGTGGGCGACAGCGGCTGCAACACTCAAATGGGTTTCCAGATTTTTCTGCCGCAAACGTTTGTTGTAGTTGATATCGCTCTCCGTGCGCTCAGCAATCGCCGCCATGGTACGCACTGCCTCGGTCGGGTAGCGGCCGGCAGCCGTTTCTCCGGAAAGCATAATGGCAGAGGTACCATCGTAAATTGCGTTGGCCACGTCAGTGATTTCCGCACGGGTGGGACGGGGATTTTCAATCATGCTTTCCAGCATTTGTGTGGCAGTGATTACGGGCTTGCCTGCATCGTAGCAGCGCCAAATGATATCTTTTTGGATGACAGGAATTTCGGTGAAATCAATTTCAACGCCCATGTCACCGCGGGCAACCATCACGCCGTCGGACACAGAGATGATTTCATCGATGTTGGAAACGCCCTCATCGTTTTCGATTTTGGCGATGATTTTAATAAAATCGCATTTCTGGCTGTCCAGCAAGCGGCGAATCTCAAGAATATCAGCGGCACTGCGCACAAAAGAGGCAGCGATAAAATCGAATCCGGTTTGAATGCCGAATAAAATATCATCCCGGTCCTGTGCGCTCATATAAGGAATGGACAGTTTGGTGCCAGGCACATTGACGCCTTTGTGATTGGAAATCGGGCCTCCATTTTTCACGATGCAGACGATATCGTCCTCGTCAATGCTGTCCACAACCAGTTCAATCAGACCGTCGTCCAGCAAAACACGCGCACCCGGTGCCAAATCCATCGGCAAATCCTTGTAGGTGATGGAGCAAATGGTTTCATCTCCCAAAAGATCGCGGGTCGTGAGTGTAAATTTCTGACCTTTTTTCAATTCCACACGGCCGTTTTTAAAATCACGCAGTCGGATTTCGGGACCTTTGGTATCCAGAAGGGCTGCGACAGGAAGATTCAGCTCTTCACGCAGTTTTTTCAGTGTGGCAAAGCGTTTGGCGTGATCCTCATGGGAACCGTGCGAAAAATTGAAGCGAGCAACGTTCATTCCCGCGAGCATCATGCTGCGAAGAACACCATCACGATCCGTCGAGGGGCCCAGTGTACAGACAATTTTTGTTTTGCGCATCGAAAAAACCTCCATCATTAAGTTTTTTTATCGTTCACCGAAACAATTATACACGATTCAGCATGCTTTGCAAAGGAGAGACTTCCTATTTTACATTGTTTTTGCTATACTGAAAGAACAGATTCTTTTGCTGAGAAGAATGGGCAGAGAGAAACCATTTGATACAGCAAAAGGCGTTTCATTTGTGCGAAATATTTTAAAAATTGTGAAAGAAAAGCAATACGTCAAACGTTTTATAAATACAGCTTATCATCGAAAAAAGGGTGATTTGAACACCCAGTAGTAGGCGACGGCGAACACTTCACGCATATAGCAGGGCAGGATGGAGTCAAGCCCAATGGTGGCACTGACGCTGGAAACGTCAGTGAAGCCGGAATCGCGGGCGTACAGCCCCGCACGATAGCAGTGAAACGTATTTGTGACGTAGGCAATTGGTTGCGCGGGTTCGATTCCATTCTGGCGGAGAATCTCCTGAGAGAATGCAAAGTTTTCTTCTGTGGATGTGCTTTCGGTTTCCGTCAGTATTTGATTTTCGGGAATTCCTTTTTCAACCAGATATCGTTTCATGGCGACTGCTTCGGGAATGCTTTCTCCGGGTCCCTGGCCGCCAGACACGATGATCAAAGCATCGGGATTGGTCAGATGGTATTCATATGCGGCGTCCAGGCGCCTGGCGAGGAGCCCGGTCACACGCTCTCCGCGAAGCCCGGCACCAAGAACAATGACGGCCTGTTCTTGTCCTGTGGCAGCAACGGTATGGCCTAAAATATGGATCAGAATCATTGCACCGGCAAAAAGAATGCATCCGGCCCAGAAGAAAATTTTGAGACCATACCCGAGTCCGTGGGAACAGAAGCTGTCGATTGATTTGTGAAAAATGGCGTAAATCCAAAGTGCCGCGGTGATAAAATACATCAGGAATGTGCCCAGATTAAAGCTGGAGCGAATTAGGCGCAAAATGCTGTCGATCAGGAAAAAAACGGCAAGTGCCCATATGATTTTCATTTTCATACAAAACCTCCCGGGTGATTGTTTTATTGTAACAGGCGCACGGGAGAAACGCAACTTTGGTATATTCGATGTGTGGGGAGGTCTGTTGTGAAGCCAATTATAAAAGTGGAGCATATCCGCAAAGTGTACCGCGTAGGACATGAAAAAGTAATCGCGTTGAATGACGTGAACCTTGCGATTAATCCGGGCGAAATTTGCTGCATTGTGGGTGCTTCCGGATCCGGTAAATCGACGCTGCTCAATCAGCTGGCGGGGCTGGAGAAGCCGACCAGGGGAGATGTGTACATTGCAGGACAGAATGTGTCGAAAATGACCGAGAAAGAGCTGGCCGTTTTTCGCCAGAACAATCTGGGGTTTGTTTTCCAGTCCTACAATTTGCTACCCACGCTGACCGCATTGGAGAATGTGGCGCTTCCGCTGATGTTCAAGGGAATCCGGAAGTCCCAAAGGGAAAAAATGGCGGCCAAACAGTTGAAAGCGATGGGGCTTGGCAAGCGCATGTATCACAAACCTACGGAAATGTCCGGCGGACAGCAGCAGCGAGTCGGCATTGCCCGCGCTTTTGTGGGAAATCCAAAAGTAATTTTCGCAGACGAGCCAACGGGAAACCTGGATTCACATACCACTGCCCAGGTAATGAACGCGATTTTAAAACTGGCACACGAAAATCACATCACATTTGTTATGGTTACACACGAGCGGGACTTGGCCGGATGTGCGGATCGGATTATCACGATCAAAGACGGATGTGTGCTGAGGGACGAAGTCATCGAAAATCCCAATCAAGTCTTTGAGGTACAGCCAAGTCCTATGGACGAGGAGTATGCGCACGCGGGAGTGACACAGGAATCAACTCCGCAGGTACAAGCGGATTTTGCAGAAAAAGGAGAACAGCACAATGAAGAGCATTGAAACAAACTGGAAAAAGCTGGTCGGGGGTGCGGTTGCGGCGCTGATGTTTTTGAGCATTGTGTGCTTAGCCCCGCTGGCGGTTGCCTTCGCAGAAGAAACCGGAAGTTCTGTGGCCGGGTCGGGATCGGGTCCGTCATCCACAACGTCCTCTTCTTCGGAATCAGAACCGAACTTTTCCGGAGGGAGTCTTTACATAGCGGGTTACAGCGTGGTGGACGACCTGGGAAATGCGATTTTGTATCTTACGCCGGATACCCATTGCAAGATCGTTTTCCTGATGGTTGACGGACGCATTGAAGATACGCAGGTGCCTCAGGGAACAGACCTGAAAACGTACATTCATATTACGCCTACGTCAAAAGCTTTTTCCGCTTGCAGCAACGGGGATATCTGGCTGGACCGCGAAGCATCTGTAGACGGGAAGCTGACGTATTCGTTGACCTTTAATGACATTGCCTATCTGGACAGCACCGCACAGGACAATGTGCTCTCCTTTGATGTAAGCGTAATCAACAACTCGACACCGGGTGCGCCGGAGGCGTTTGCGAATATTCCGCTGACAACGGTTTCGCAGGCGATTGGTCAGTGTTCCAAAAATCAGGATGAGACCGTGACAAGCGGTGCAAAGCCCACCGTTATGGTGAAAGATTCCAATTATGGAGGCGGAAACATTGCTGCGGGACAGAATTTCACCTTGACACTCACTTCTTACAATACCAGCCGTTCCACGGCTATTTCCGATGTAGTGACCACCATTACACTGCCTCAGACGCTTACTCTGGCCGCAGGCAGCAATACGGTGCTGACAGAAGCGGTCCCCGCGGGCGGTTCTTATCAGACCACGTTTACGCTGCAGGCGCAAAGCAGCGCTGAAACGGGCGTTGCCAACGTAACGGTAGAGTATCGTTATTACATTAAAGGAACAGATGAGCAACTGACCTCCAGCCAACTGATTACCGTGCCCATCGTACAGCCGGATCGTTTTTCCTTTACTTCCATGGACTTGCCGACGGAGATTTATGCCGGGGAAGAGAATACAATTACGGTCAACTATGTCAATAAAGGAAAGGGTATTCTGTATAACCTGACGGCGGAAATTTCCGGCAACATCAATACTCCGGGCCAACAGCAATATCTGGGAAATTTGAATTCCGGTACAGAGGGAAGCGCTGATTTTACCATTCAGACGGATCAGCCGGGAACGGTTTCCGGTACCATTACCCTGACGTATGAGGATGTAAACGGCAACGAAAAGAAGCAGACGCAGGACTATTCCCTGACCGTCAGCGAGATGCCCAGTTACGATGAAATGCCTGGTATGGATATGGACGCTATGGGTGATATGGACATGCCGCAGCAGGGAATGCCTGTTTGGGGCTGGGTGCTGATTGGCGTGGGTGTTGTAGCCGCGTTGGTAGTGGTCGTTGTAATTGTGAAAAAGAAAAAGGCGAAACGCCGCGCCGAACTGCTTGCGGAGGACAATGACGATGAAGATTTCTGATCTTCTGTCCCTTTGTTTTGAGAACCTTCGCCGACGCAAAGGACGAACGGTGCTTACGATCGTTGGCGTGGTGGTCGGCACCTGTTCCATTGTGGTGATGGTTTCTTTGGGCATTGCCATGAACGTTGGATTTGATGAAATGATCCAGCAATGGGGCGATTTGACGCAGATTCAGGTGTATAACTGGAGCAACAGCGGAAATGGTGAAGTTGATCCGCTGAACGATGAAATGGTTGCCCAAATCGACGAATTTGAACATGTGGTTGTGGCAACACCGCAATACCAGCCACGTTACTTCAGTATGAACCTGACAGCGGGCAAGAACGATCGTTACCAGGCGCAATATGTCACTGTAGTAGGAATGTACCCCAAGGCCATCCAGCTGTTGGGTTATGAATTGGAGTCCGGCAGTTATCTTCCGGATACGCCAGCTTCTTTGAACAATGGAAAAAAGCAGATCCAGGTTTTGATCGGCCAGAATCTGGGCTACCAGTTCACGGATACGAAAAAGCGAGGCGAAAAAGCCTATCGCTACCAGGGTCAGACGGATGCCAGCGGAAAAGAGCTGGGGCCGTTTGTGGACATTTCCAAAGACAAGCTTACTCTAAAAAGCAATGATCAGGGGGAAGGCAGCGAGTCCAACGGATTGGAATACACGTTGGACGTGGAAGGCGTTATGATCTCTGATTACAAAAAGGGTTATGTGACGGATTCCGGCGTTGTGATGGATCTGACGGTTTTGAAGCGTTTGGAAAAAGAATACATGAAGGCGAACGGCATCAAAGACACGAACAGCAACAATGGCTATGATAATGTTTATGTAAAAGTAGACGATGTAGACAATGTGGAGGAAGTGGAGGAGGCCATTCAGGCGCTGGGATACTCTACTTACTCCATGCGCAGCGAACGGGAAAACATGCAAAAGCAGTCCCAGATGATTCAGATGATTTTGGGCGGTTTGGGAGCTGTTTCACTGTTTGTAGCGGCGCTTTCCATTGCCAACACCATGACCATGGCGATTTACGAACGCACCAAGGAAATTGGTGTGATGAAAGTGTTGGGGTGCGGTTTGGGAAAAATCCGTGCCATGTTCCTTGTTGAAGCGGCTATGATCGGCTTTTTGGGCGGAGTGTTCGGGGTTGCCATCAGCTATGCGCTCTCTTTGCTGCTCAATACCTTCGGACCGTTGCTTATGGGCTCGGTGTTGGGGGGATTCCTGCCCATGTACGGCTCTAAAATTTCGGTCATTCCGTTGTGGCTTGCGGCATTGGGAATTCTGTTTTCCACAGGAATCGGAATTTTGTCCGGCATTATGCCCGCTGGGCGCGCCGTGAAAATTTCCGCGTTGGAAGCCATTCGGCATGAGTAAACTGTAAAGAAAAAGCAGGTGACAACCTTGTCACCTGCTTTTTTTATAATTCGGGATTTAATTGCTCAATCATTTCCGGCGTCAGATTTTTTAGAATTTCACAGGCGAGATTTACGGCAGCGTCTACATCTGCCGCCGCCGAATAGCCATAGTGGGTGTGCGCGTACCGCACCGGAATTCCCAGAACCAGGGTAGGCACACCGCCCGGCGCCAAATGAATGGAGCCGCCGTTGGTGCCACCGCCCGTTCGAACAGCCATCTGATGAGTGATTCCGTTTTCCCGTGCAATCTGCCGTGCGAATGAAACAAATCCGGGATGTGCCACCATGCTGCCGTCCCGATACCGGATCTGAACACCTTTTTTCAGTGCCCCCTGTGCTTGGCTTGCCGGGGTAAAGGTATCATCGGCAGGTGTGCCTTCCAAGCAGATGGCCAGTCGGGGACGCAGGCGCTCGGCGGTAACTTTCGCTCCGCGCAGCCCCACTTCTTCCTGCGTAGAGAATGCGGCTACCACATCTACCTGCAAAGGCTGATCTTTCATGCGAGCCATTACATCGACCAGTCCGGCGCAGCCCAAGCGGCAGTCAAAGGCTTTGCCAAGCATCAAACCGGTCGTTTGCGAATAAGAAAATTGAACATCCGGAACAGCCACAAGACCGGGTTCCAGGCCAAGAAGTTCGGTGGCATCTTCGTAACTGCATACGCCTGCGTCCAGAAAAATATCGTCCAGACTGAGGCTGGCGCTGCGCTCGGCAGCCGTCATAAAGTGGGGCGGCTTGGATGTAGAGACAGCGCGCACCGTTTCTCCTCGATTGTTTCGAATAAGAAAGGTATGTGCGGGAATGTTGTGCTCGACCCATCCGCCCAGAGGAACGAGCTTCAGCAGACCATTGGGTGTGATGGCTTGAATCATGAAGCCGACTTCATCCATGTGAGCGTCCAGCATTACCAAAGGCTTTCCGCTGTTTTGCGCAAGCGCTGCGTAAACATTTTGCATGCCGTCCCGCCGTACACAGCAGCCGGGCAGCAGGCCGGAAATCAAGTCTGCTACTTCATGCTCATGGCCGGAAGGTCCAAAAGCATTGGATATTTTTTCGCAATTTTCAAAGTTGGGCATTTTGCAATCCTTCTTTTCAATGATTTTCCAAGTGATCGAGTTCCTGAATCCAAGCGTTTACACACGCGTCACTGGGCATGCGCCAGTCGCCACGGGGGGACAGTGTCACGGTGCCGACTTTGGGACCGTCCGGAATGCAGCTTCGCTTGAATTGCTGACTGAAAAAGCGCCAATAGAATTTACGCAGCCATTTTAAAATCACCGCATCTTCAAACTGACCGCGGAAGGCATTCTGAGCCAGATAAAAAACCTTGGCGGGGGAGAAAGCCCAGCGCACCGCATAATAGAGGAAAAAGTCGTGAAGGTCATAGGGGCCTACAATTTCTTCCGTCTGCTGGCTGATCACGCCGTCCTTGGCAGGCAAAAGCTCCGGGCTCACGGGCGTGTCCAAAATATCACGCAGCACATCACGCAGTTCTGCGCTGTCCGTAGTGTCGGCAACAGTGGCTACAATGTGGCGAACAAGCGTTTTGGGAACAGAAGCATTTACACCATACATGCTCATGTGGTCGCCGTTGTAAGTAGCCCATCCCAAAGCCAGTTCCGATAAATCTCCAGTGCCGATCACCAGTCCGTTGTTCTGATTGGCCAGATTCATCAAAACCAGAGTGCGAACACGGGCCTGGGTGTTTTCAAAGGTGACATCGTGGTTGTTGGGATCTTGCCCAATATCCTGGAAGTTGCTTTGAACGGTGTTGGTAATGTTGACTTCACGCAAGGAGACGTTCAAAGCATGGCACAGTTTTTCGGCATTGCTGCGTGTGCGTTCGGTAGTGCCAAAACAGGGCATTGTCACCGCAGTAATTTCTGAAAGCGGACGTCCCAGCTCCTCAAATGCACGGGTGACCACCAACAGTGCCAAGGTGCTGTCCAGCCCGCCGGAAATTCCCACAACAGCGCTTTTACAACCGGTATGCGCCAGACGTTTTTTCAAACCACTGGCCTGCATGGTGAGAATAGAAGAACAGCGCTGTGCCCGGTACACAGGGTCAGAGGGAACGAAGGGAGCAGGATCGACGGGACGCGTCAGCTGCGGCAGTGTTGGCTGTGAGTCAAATTTGACTAAAACGTAGCCGTTTTGGTCCTGAGCGCTGAAACTGGTGTTTTTTAAACGCTCGCCGGCCAGCCGTTCCACGTCTATTTCCGAAACAATCATTCCGTTTTGGAACAATTTGCTTTGGGCAAGAACCGCTCCGTTTTCCGCAATCAGATTGTGCCCGGCAAAAACCATATCCGTAGTGGATTCGCCGTCACCTGCATCTGCATACAGATAACCGCATACCAAACGCGCAGATTGACCGCTGACCAACTGGCGGCGGTACTCGGCTTTTCCGATGGTTTCATCGCTGGCTGATAAATTGGCGATCACAACGGCGCCGGCCATGGCGTGTCCCACACTGGGAGGAAGCGGCGCCCAGAGATCTTCGCAAATCTCAACAGCAAGGCAGAGTGCGCTGTTCTGCCGGCTTTGAAACAGCAATTTGGCACCGAAAGGAACCGGAGTGTCATCGAAAAGATATGTGTCGTTAGAATCCGCGGCAGGCACAAAATGCCGCTTTTCGTAGAACTCACCATAGTTGGGAATATGCGTTTTGGGTACGATGCCCAAAAGAGCTCCCTTTTGGAGGACTGCGGCGCAATTATACAATTTTCCCCGATGCCGCAAGGGAACGCCGACAATGAGCAGAGGGGAGAGATTGCGCGTTTGTTCCAGAAGCGTGTGCAACGCCTGGTCAGCACTGTTCAGAAGCGTATCTTGAAAAAAGAGATCGCCACAGGTATAGCCAGTAAGACACAATTCCGGCAGACAGAGAATTTCCACGCCGGATGCATCGGCCTGCTGGACACATTCCAGAATCGACTGAGCATTAAATGTACAATCTGCCACACGAATTTGCGGTGTGGCGCATGCTGCTTTTACAAAACCGTATTTCATTAAATTAACCGCCTTTGCTGTTATTGCGTTCAATACTTTGTACAGTGAGAATGTTGTCTTGCACGGTAAAACGCACTTCCCACCCCGCGAAGGGAAATCCGTAAACCCGTTCGGGGTCGTTTTGATAAGATGGCCGGGGATCCTGTGCCAGTAAGGAAAGCAGAGCGGCCTTTTCGTCTGCTGGCAACAGTGAGCCCAAATGTTCAGGACAGCGAACCTGCAAAGAATCTTGAAAATGTCTTCCGGCAAAGCCGCATGCTGCATCAGGATGGCTGTCGGTGAAGGGCAGATAGGGTTTTATATCGTAAATAGGAGTGGAGTCCATCAAATCAGCGCCGGATATATGAAGAATCGGCCCAAGATGCGGATGCTGCTCAATGGAATCCAGGCGAACGGAAGACAACCCCAGAGCATTGGGGCGGAAAGGGGAACGAGTGGAAAAGACGCCCATTCGTTTGTTGCCGCCCAGACGCGGCGGACGGACAGTGGCCGACCAGGTGTCACGCACTGCCTCGGAGAATTGCCAAATCAGCCAAATGTGCGAGAACTCCTCTAATCCACGCACTGCGTCCGGATTGCGATACTCCGGTTCAAAAACAATCTGTGCTTTCAGTTCTTCCACCAGGCTGCTCTGGCGCGGAATGCCGAACTTGGTGGGAAACGCGCAGTGAATGCGGGCAATGATTTTTAAGGAAGGATTGGATTCCATCCGCTCACCTCATGTTGATAAAGACTCCATATGTCATGACATACGCAAGAATGTATAAGCAATTATAGCATAAATTGAGCAGAGCGTCATCTGCTCAAAGGGCGGTCCCATCGCCTGAAGCTGCTGTCAGCCTTTCCGCAGCAGCTTTGCTGGCGCAGGCAAGAGTGGCCATTTCCAGCGCAATTTCCCCGTCGTTTCGGCAAGACCATTCAGCCACGTTGGAAAAGGCTTGCTCCAACAGTTCGCAGAAACGATTATACCAGTCGGCCGGCGGTTTTTGTCCCAGCAATTTGCGTACAACCGGAAGCGGAAGCGTCTGTTTCAGCATGCCGATGGCGATGAGCTGAGCGAGATGGGACCGTTGATACTTTTTCTTTACGGGCGCAGGCAGAATTTGAAGTTTTACATAGTTGTTGATCATGCTGGCGGTTACAATGTGCGGTTCTTCGCAGGGAATGAAGGGAGAGAGATACTTATCCAGCAGACTTAAAACCTGATCCAGGTACAACTCAAAATCAGGCAGTTCTTCCCAGCGGGGAAGATGCGCGGATTGATTAGCATTTTGCTTCATCTGTGCATGAACCTCTCTTTATCTGGTTTTTGAAACCAGTATAGCGAAAAAGATGGCGCTTTTCAAGACGAAGCCCCTGTGCTATACTGTCTAACAAAGGATTTTTAGAAGGTGGAATCGCCATGAAATCAGAGTATTTAAAATATGCACTTCGCCAGTTGGAAGCTTTGCTGCGCATTCCCAGCCCCACGGGCTTTACTGAACAGGCGGCGCGTTACTGCTTTTATGAATTTGCAAATTTGGGATACATCCCGACACTCACGCAGAAAAACGGAGTTTTGGTGTGCTTGGGAGGGCAGGAAAACCCCATTGTACTCGGTGCACATATTGACACGCTTGGTGCGATGGTGCGCGAAATTAAGCCAAATGGGCGGCTGCGTGCAGCAAAGGTGGGTGGTCTTCAGGCGTCCAACGCGGAAACAGAAAATGTGACCGTGCACACTCGGGGTGGAAAAATCATCAGCGGAACTTTTCAGCTGGAGAATGCTTCTGTTCATGTAAACGGTGAGTATGACAAGATTGTGCGGACGTTTGACAATTTGGAAGTAGTGCTGGATGAGAAAGTGAAAAATGCAGAACAGGTGCGTGCGTTGGGCATTAATGTAGGCGATTTTATCACGCTTTCGCCGCGCTTTTCTGTAACGGAAAGCGGCTTCATCAAGAGCCGTTTCCTGGATGACAAATTGTCGGCGGCGATCTTGCTGACCTATGCGAAATATTTGAAGGATGAAAACAAGCAGCCTGCCCGTAAGGTCTATGTGGACTTTACTACCTACGAAGAGGTGGGACATGGCGGTGCCTGCATCCCGGATGACGCTAAGGAGATGCTCAGCGTAGACATGGGGTGTGTGGGTGATGGCCTGCAATGTGATGAAACACAGGTTTCCATTTGCGTGATGGATTCCCAGGGCCCCAGCAGCAGAGATGTGGTGGATGGCTTGGTCCAGGCGGCGGAACGAGCCAAGGTTCGCTATGCGCTGGATGTTTATCCGCATTATGGTTCCGACGCGGACGTGGCTCTGCGCGCCGGTCATGATGTAAAACATTGTGTGGTAGGAGCTGGCGTATATGCATCGCATGGCTATGAGAGATCGCACATTGAAGGGCTCGCCAATACGTTTGATTTACTGTGTTCCTACTTGGAAATGGGTGAGAAAAACTGATATTTTCTCATCAAAATTGTTGGATTTTGCATAATGTGCCGTATGGAAGACGACTGGTTTTGTGTGCTTTGTCAATATCAATTTATGTTTAGCTGTGATATACTTTAGCACAATAAAGGGGTGCGTGGAGGCAAGAAAGCGTACTTCGGATCAGGAGGGTTCAAAAATGAAAAAGGTATGGGCATTTTTGACTGCGGCGACGCTGCTGATAAGTCTGACCGGTTGCGGCGGCTCTGGAGAGACGACGACGAATTCTCAGGCTTCGGGTGGGGCAGCGACTTATAAGGTCGGTATCGTACAGTATATGGAACATAGCGCACTGGATTCCGCTACGCAGGGTTTTCAAGATTTTCTGACGGAAAAATTGGGCGATCAGGTGGAGTTCGATGTTCAAAACGCGCAGGGTGAAGCAACCAACTGCACCACCATTGTCTCCAAGTTTGTAAATGACGGAGTGGACCTGATCCTTGCGAATGCGACTCCGGCAGCACAGGCGGCTTCACAGGCAACAGGTGACATTCCCATTGTCGGCACTTCCATTACAGATTATGTCTCCGCAGGTTTGGTGGCAGATGATCAGCAGCCGGGCGGGAATGTGACAGGTACCTCAGATTTGAATCCGATCAAAGAACAGGTTGCACTGCTTCAGTCTCTTTGCCCGGAAGCGAAAAGCGTAGGCATTCTCTATTGCTCTGCGGAAAAGAACTCGGAGGTGCAGGTAGCGCTGGCTACAGAGGAGTTCGAGGCCAAGGGCATTGCCGTACAGGCGTATGCAGCAGCGGATTCCAACGAACTGCAGTCCGTGGTTACAAAGGCGGCAGGTGAGAACGATGCGCTTTATATTCCCACGGATAACCTGTTGGCTAATAACATGGAAATTGTAAAAAATGTCACTGTTCCGGAAAAAATTCCGGTAATCTGCGGTGAGGAAAACATGGTGACAATCGGCGGACTGGCCTCCTACAGCATTGATTATTATAAGCTGGGTTATAAGGCTGGCGAACAGGCTTACGAAATCCTGGTGAATGGAGCGGATCCCGCTTCTATGCCCATTGAATATATGGCGCAGGAAGATTTGAAGGTTGTAGTCAATGAGGAGATCGCACAGGAGATCGGAGTGGAAATCCCCGAAGACCTGGGCGTCGAATGAAGCGTATTTGGCAGCGGCCGATTCTTTATCTGGCCGCTGCCTTGTGTTATAATTGATTTTACACGCTGAACAATAAGCGGGAGAAAGAGGAATCAAAATGGATTTTTTGCTGGCCTTTTTAAAATCAATGCCCAGTTCTGTTGCACAAGGTCTCATTTGGGGCATTATGTCTTTGGGCGTATACATTACCTATAAGGTGTTGGATTATGCGGACCTGACGGTGGACGGAAGTCTTTGTACTGGCGGTGCGGTGGCTGCAGTGCTGATTGTGGGCGGAATGAATCCGCTTTTGGCGCTGGTGTTTGCGTTTATTGCGGGCATGTTGACAGGGCTGGTTACAGGTGTGCTGCACACTTGTTTTGGAATACCGGCAATTTTGTCAGGCATTTTGACTCAGCTGGCACTTTACTCCATCAATATGCGAATTATGGGAAAATCCAATGTGCCTTTGAGCGTGGATCAGTATCCGTTGACGGTCAGTTTGCGTTACATAGGGCAGGCTGTCTTAGTGGGTGTTGTTGCGGTGGCGTTGGTGGTTGCTGCGCTCTACTGGTTTTTCGGAACAGAAATTGGCTGTGCGATTCGTGCCACGGGCAACAATCAGGCAATGGCACGAGCACAGGGAGTCAATACCAGCGCCATGAAAGTGCTGGGACTGGTGCTGTCCAACGGTTTGGTGGGCCTGGCAGGTGCTCTGTATGCGCAGTATCAGGGAAGCGCGGACATCAACATGGGGCGCGGCGCTATCGTAATTGGTCTGGCCAGTGTGATTGTGGGTGAAGTGGTGTTCGGCAATCGATTCAACTTTGCTTATCGGCTGGCGTCTATTGCGGGTGGTTCCATCATCTATTATATTGTTATTGCATTTGTGGTACAGTGTGGAATGCCCACACAGGATTTGAAACTGTTCAGCGCACTTACAGTGGCTGTTTTCCTTGCGCTCCCTTATCTGCGCGGCAAATATTTCAAAAAGGGTGTGCAGAAGAAAAAAGGAGGAAAATCCGATGCTTGAATTGAAACATATTCATAAGACCTTCAATGCGGGAACGGTTACTGAGAAAAAAGCCATTCGTGATTTGAACGTTACGTTGAATGATGGGGATTTCGTGACGGTGATTGGCGGCAATGGGGCTGGAAAGTCTACCATGCTGAATTTGATTGCCGGCGTTTATAGCGTGGATGAAGGCGCCATTTTACTGGACGGAATGGATGTAACCGGACAGCCGGAATATCAGCGTGCTCAATTCTTGGGGCGTGTGTTTCAAGACCCTATGATGGGAACCGCAGGAAATATGGGAATCGAGGAAAACCTTGCCATGGCCTATCGACGCGGGAAAAAACGCGGCTTGGGATGGGGAATTTCCAAAGAGGAGCGAACCCTTTATCGTGAAAAACTGAGTATGCTGGGGCTCGGCCTGGAAGATCGGCTGACCAGCAAAGTTCGCCTTCTTTCCGGTGGTCAGCGGCAGGCGGTGACTCTTTTAATGGCAACGCTTCAGAATCCAAAGCTTTTGCTGTTGGACGAACATACCGCTGCGCTGGACCCGAAAACGGCGCATAAGGTCCTCTCCATCACGGAAAAAATTGTTGCGGAGAATCATCTGACTACATTGATGGTCACACACAACATGAAAGATGCCATTCGCTACGGCAACCGGTTGATTATGATGCATGAAGGAAATATTATTTACGATGTGGCCGGCGAAGAAAAGAAGCAGCTTCAGGTTGCAGATTTGCTTAAGAAATTTGAACAGGCAAGCAGCGGTGAATTTGCGAATGACCGTATGCTTTTGTCTTGAAAGGTTGTCTGAATGAACGGCGTACAGGTGGTTTTATTTGATCTGGACGGCACTCTGGTGGATTCCGAACCGGGGATTTTGGCATCGTTTGAAAAAGCGTTTGAACCCTATGGAGTAGTGCTTTCCAAAGAGCAGCAGCGCAGTTTGCTGGGGCCGCCTCTTAAGGAGAGCTTTGCGCGCTTCCTGGCACCCAACCAGGTGGATACAGCGGTAAATCGATATCGCGCGTTTTATAGAGAGGAAGGAATTCGTCGGTGCTCTGTATATCCCGGCGTGACAGAGATGCTGTCGTCTTTAAAAAGCAACGGCTTTGTGTTAGGCATGGCAACCTGTAAGCTGCGCGAGGCGGCACAAAAGTTGATGGATTCCTTGCAGCTTACGCAATATTTTGATTATATTGGCGGTTCGATACCGGAAATTGACTTGGAGAGCAAAGCTCAGGTGATTCAGCAAGTACTGGAACAGCCGGCGTTCCGCGGGAAGCCAGCCATCATGGTTGGAGATCGGGATAACGATCTTCGCGGAGCTGCGGCTTGCGGACTTTCTGCGATTGCTGTAGGATATGGATATGGCACACCGGAAGAATTACAACCGTTTTCTCCGGTTTACTATGCCGAAACGCCTCAAAGTGTGAGTCGGTGGCTTTTAGAACAAGAGAGATAAACGGAGGAGAAGCGCATGAAAATTACGGTGCTCGGATGCGGGCGCTGGGGTTCATTCCTGGCGTGGTATCATGGCCAGAATCATAATATTCGGCTATGGGGGCGCGAAACATCCAAAGCGTATCAGGAACTTTGGAAAACAGGGAAGAATCAATACGTGACGTTGCCCGAGAGCGTTGAGATGAGCAATGACTTGGCCTCCTCTCTGGCATTTGCTCAAGTGGTGGTAATTTCCATTGGCGCGCAGCACCTGCGGGAGCTGGCTGCGCAAATTGATTGTTGCCCGGTGGCGGGAAAAATCTTTGTGCTTTGCATGAAAGGTTTGGAAAGCGAAACGGGGAAGCGGTTGACCCAAGTATTTCAAGAAGAAATTCACCAGCCTGTAAAGGTTGCTGTTTGGGTGGGCCCTGGCCATGTGCAGGATTTCACCAATCGTATTCCCAACTGCATGGTGGTGGATTCGGAGGATTCCGAAACAGTCAACTTTTTAGTCGAAAATCTTAATTCGGATTTGATTCGCTTGTACCGGGGAAATGACCTGGTGGGAACGGAAGTGGGAGCAGCGGCTAAAAATGTCATTGGGATTGCCGCAGGCATGCTGGATGGCAAGGGCCTTTCCAGCCTGAAAGGTGCTCTGATGGCACGCGGAGCGAGGGAGATCGCTCGACTGATTCGTGCAATGGGAGGAAATGAGCTTTCGGCATATGGATTGTGCCATTTGGGAGATTACGAAGCCACATTGTTTTCACCGCATAGCCACAACCGCCAGTACGGCGAAAGTTATATTCAGGGTAAGGCATACGGTGAGCTGGCCGAAGGTGTTTCCACAGTGAAGGCGCTCGTTCGGCTGGGACAGCAAATGGGAGTGGATCTTCCGATCTGCCAGACGGTTTACGCTATTTTGTATTCGAATGCGGATGCCGATCAGGCTTTGAAGGCTCTGTTTGCACGTTCTGTAAAAGGCGAGTTCGATGTTTGAGAAAGAACGCCCCTCGGTCATTCGGCATAGGATGAAGTGAAGGAGGGGATTTCTATGTATCAAAAAGAAATCAATGAATTTGTCGAGAGTACGCCGGTCAGAGACTGCAATCCGGCGTTCACCAGTCAGGAAAATTATGATTTGAGTGACTGGAACGATACTCCGTCAAAAAAAGACGAAAAATGAGTTTTCAAGGGAAAGGGAGTCTGCTTGTTGGCAGCTCCCTTTCCATGTGTAAGTTTCTGTTGACTAGATGTGTAAAATAAGACATAATATCATAGAGGAAGAAAAAGGCAGGTTTGAAAATGGCTGTTTATCATTGTGTCCTATTTGATTTGGATGGAACGCTTTTGGATTTCACCGCAGCGGAACATGGCGCTTTGATGGAAACGCTGGAGCATTTCGATCTTCCGGCAACCGAGCAGACAGAGCAGACATATCGCACCATCAATGAGGCACTGTGGGCTTCGCTGGAACGGGGGGAGATTCGCCAGGACAAGCTTGTGGTTCGCCGTTTTGAGAAGTTACAGGAAGAATTGGGCGGAACGCAAGACCCGGTTCAGATGAATGCTTATTATTTGGAGCGGTTGACACATCGGGCGGATATCTATCCGGAAGTGGAAAATGTTCTGCGGGAGCTGGCGGAGGTTGCAACATTGGTCGTTGTGTCCAACGGCGTAGAAGAGGTCCAGATGGGACGTTTGGAGCGCGCAGGGATTCTTCCTTATTTCGACGGGGTGTTCATCTCAGGAAAAGTGGGTGCTTCCAAACCATCCAAAAAGATTTTTGATACAGCGCTGCGTTCACTTGGAATTGAAAACCGCAGCAAGGTTTTGATGGTGGGAGATTCGTTGCGTGCCGACGTTGTTGGCGGCACAGCGGCGGGATTGGACACTTGCTGGTGCAATTTCAAGGAGTCTCCTGCGCCGGAAAAAGAAAAACCAACCTATACCATTACCAATTTAGAACAGCTGTTCGAGATTGTGATGGAAGAGGAGGAGCTGGCCAATGTCGGAAATCCGGACAAGCGCCATCAAGTTTGATTCGGCAAACGGACAAAATTGTGTGGCCGCTTATTATTACGATGATGGTTCCAATAAGCCCCGTGCGGTAGTACAGATATCACACGGTATGTGCGAATATATCGAGCGCTATAAGGAGTTTGCGGCTTTTCTTGTTGAACATGGATTTGCTGTATGCGGAAACGATCATCTGGGCCATGGCGGTACCAGCGCAGGCGGAACAGATGGCTTTTTTGCCGAGAAAAATGGCTGGCAATTTGTGCTGGAAGATATTCACACCATGAACCGTCTTGCAGCAGAGAGGTATCCGGGATGTCCCATCTTCCTTTTAGGACACAGCATGGGAAGCTTTTTTGCACGGTTGTATGCGGCGACCTATCCGGAGACCATTCATGCCCTGGTTTTAAGCGGAACAGGCGGACCGAATCCATTGGCGGGTGTTGGTGTTTTTTTGACGGATCTTCTGTCGCGATGGAAGGGGCCGAAGCATCGTTCTCAATGGATCAACCATTTGGCGTTTGGGTCTTATCTAAGCAAAATCCAAAATCCGGCAACTCCATATGATTGGATTACACGGGATGCGGAAATTGTAAAAACATATGCGGCAGACCCAAAATGTACTTTTGTTTTTACGGTAAGTGCTTTTCATGATCTGATGCAGACCTTAAAAAAAGTAAGTACTGCTGAATGGGCGCAGAAAATTCCAAAAACAATGCCTGTAGCATTATTTTCCGGTGATAAGGATCCTGTAGGGGATTACGGAAAAGGTGTGGTCAAAGTTTATGAGCTGCTCTGCAATGCAGGAGTTCAGGACGTGTCTCTCAAACTTTACGAAGGCGGCCGGCATGAGATGCTCAATGAAACCAACCGGCAGGAAGTGTACAGGGATATTTTAAATTGGTGTAACACGCATTTATAGCGTGTTCGATGTAAAAGAAAAAAGGAGAATCAGGAATGGAGTTTATCACAACGTTTATCGAAGCGATGTTTGGGGCACTGCTGTCAATGAGTGCTCTGCAAATCGCCAAAATGATCGTCATGTGGGCGGTAGGTGGAACATTGATCTACCTGGCAGTAAAGAAAGACATGGAGCCCAGCTTGTTGCTGCCCATGGGGTTTGGCGCTATTTTGGTCAACCTGCCTTTGTCCGGTGCCATCGACCAGCTGTATGAGAGCGGTCTGGAAGAGGGTGCTATTGACGTATTGTTCCGGGCAGGTATTGCCAACGAGCTGTTCCCCTTGTTGTTGTTCATCGGCATTGGTGCGATGATCGACTTTGGCCCGCTGCTGTCCAACCCCAAGCTGTTGCTTTTTGGCGCTGCGGCACAGTTCGGTATCTTTTTCACGATTTCCCTGGCTTGTGTTGTCAATATGATTTTCCCGGGAATGTTCAGCATTCAGGATGCCGCCAGCGTGGGCATCATCGGTGCGGCAGACGGCCCGACTGCAATTTTCCTGGCAAACTACTATGGCACAAAGTATTTGGGCGCAATTATTGTAGCTGCCTATAGTTACATGGCGCTTGTTCCGATCATTCAGCCGCCGGTTATTCGCGCAATTACAACGAAGGAAGAGCGCAAGATTCGTATGCCTTACGAGGCAAAGGAAATCAGCAAAACCACGCGCATCCTGTTCCCGATTGTGGTTACGGTAATCGCGGGCTTGGTTGCGCCGCGCAGTGTTGCGCTGGTAGGCTTCCTGATGTTCGGTAACTTGCTGCGTGAGTGCGGCGTTTTGAACAGCCTGTCTGAAACTGCACAGAATGTGCTGGCAAATCTGATTACCATCTTTTTGGGAATCACGATTGCGACAAAAATGCAGGCAGATCAGTTCCTGACGGTGGGAACTTTGATGATCCTGGCTCTGGGATTGTTTGCATTTGTCTTTGATACTGTTGGCGGCGTAATGTTTGCCAAGTTGCTGAACCTGTTCACGAAAAAGAAAATCAATCCGATGATCGGCGCATGCGGTATTTCCGCATTCCCCATGTCCAGCCGTGTCATTCACAAAATGGGTTTGAAAGAAGATCCGCAGAACTTTTTGCTGATGCATGCCGCCGGCGTGAACGTGGGCGGTCAGATTGCAAGCGTGATCGCGGGTGGCCTGATTTTGAACCTGATTGCGAAATAAGGAGGGCCAAAGAATGGATCAGTTGTTACAATCTCTGGGCGTTATGTTGATGGGAATGTGCGGTATTTTCATCGTTATGGGAGTTATCAGCCTGGCAGTCAGCACGCTCAACCGTTTGTTTAAATAAGAAAAGACAGACAGCCGCCACCTTTTTGGGGTGGCGGCTGTTATCCTGTTGGAGGCGCCAATGATCGCAGCAAAATATTTTGAGAAAGTAAAAAATGGTTTTGAAGGCATAAAACTTGTCCTGAGTATCGCTTGCATTTTGGCTTATTTGCTTTTGGTGAAATTGAGCGGTGGCTCGCTTTTGGAAATGCTTTTGTTCTTTTTATGCGTGGCAGGTTATCTTTACTTGCCGGGCCGTTTTTTTGCGTGGGCTTCCGGCATGGAAAAAACATTGCCCGGATTTGCGTCGCCTTTGGCCATTCTGTTCGGAACCGGCTTTTTGGCAGCGCTTTATTGCTTTTGTGAACGATTGGGCTTTTTGTGGGCCGTTCGGATTTTTCCTCTTTTGCTGGGAATTGTGTGGCTGCTTTTTGTGGCGAAGTTGGAATATAAGAGTGCGTTGGAAAAAGCAAAAAAATCTGCCTGTGGAAAATGTCTTTTGGCGCTTTGGGCGGTTTTAACAGTTTTGTTTGCTTTAATGATTACTGTTAAAAACGCACATGCTTCTGTGGCAGGGGAAATCCTGCCCAATCAGGATGTCCTTTGGAATATTGGAAACGCAGAGTCATTTCACCTTGCATTTCCACCGCAGGACATTCGTTTCTCACAGGTTCGCTTGGCATATCATTATCTTACAGAATTGACTGTGGGCGCACTTTCCTATGTAAGTGGAATTTCCTGCTACAATATCTTTGTAGCGTATATTGGCCCGGTGGTGCTTGCGGCGCTGTTGTGCTGCCTGTACCGGATGGGATGTTTTTTTTATCACGGAAATCAGAATAAAGCTCTATTCTTTGCGTTTTCGATGTTTTTATTTAATTGTGCCAGCTTATGGACGGCTCTTTTGAACGGAAAGGGCGTTTTCAACAATACCAATATGCTGCATTTGATCACAAACGTCAACTCGCAAAGTACTGTGCTCATTTTTATTTCTATTTTTGTGGTGCTGTTTCAGTATTTGGCTGAAGCGCATTTTCAAGTGGGGATACGTTTTATTGCTACCTTTTTGTGCAGCTTTTTTCTGGTCTGTTTTGCAAAAGGCCCAGCGGCGGCTATTGTGGCCTGCAGTTTTGCGGTCACGATGCTGTTCCTGCTTTTCCGCAAGCCCAAGTGGGGAAGAGCGCTTTTGTGTTTTGCGGGAGTAGCTGCGATTTTTTTGACGATTTATTTTGTCGTGTTTTCTTCCGGTGTTAATACCAGTGTTCATTTTGGATTCGAGACAATTAAAAATATGCCTCCCTATCAGTGGTTTGGTACTTTGGGACTGGCCGATAATAATGCAATTCGTTTGTTAGCGGCAGGGCTTTTGTCTCTGCTGTGCATGCAGCCGTTTCAGGTTCCGCTTTATCTGTATGGATTGGGTGGAGATATTCGGAAAATTTTCAAACTTCCGGCAGAACGGCTATTGGCCAACGGCGTTGTGGCGGGAGGCTTCTTGGCGTTCTTCCTGTTCTGGCATCCCTCATACAGTCAGCTGTATTTTGCGTTGATCGCAATTTTCTTTCTAAATTTGCTGGCAGTGGATCAGCTGGATAAAATTCGAGGCCTGCTCCGAAGAATCGTGGTAATTGGCGGCGTGTTGGGACTTGCCACAACGGTTGTTTTGGTGATAAACTTTACCGGGAGCGGTTTACGGCAGTTGGGCAGAAATTTGGATATTATTCCAAAGTATCCCTATGTCAGTACGGTTCGTGCAGGGGATGAAGAGGCAATGTTGTGGATGCGGGAGAATACTCCGCAAGATGCCATATTTGCAACAAACCGTATACACACAATGGCCAATACATCGGATGGCATTTCCAGCATTTATACCGCCTTGTCCGGCAGACAGGCGTATATGGAAGGCTACACATATGCCATCACAAATATGGGAGTATCGGAACAAGTTGTGACCGAAAAAAAAGAAGTCAATGCCGCTCTGTTCAGTGCACAATCCACGACAGAACAAATTCGCGAGCTTTGCGCTGAAAATGATATTGACTATTTGGTGTATTCTACGCAGTATGAAGGAGATACGGAACAGCTTGCAGATTTCCCGTGTGTGTTTTCAAACGAAGATGTAGAAATTTACAAGATATCGTAATTTTGAGGCGTTTATGTTATTAACCATTGAAAATTTGACAAAAAGCTTTGGCGCAGATGTATGTCTGGAGAATATCTCCTGTACACTGGAAAATCAGGACCGAATTGGAATCATTGGCGAGAATGGTGCCGGCAAAACGACCTTTTTAAGGCTGATCACAGGGGAGCTAGAGCCGGATGCAGGGAAAATTTCCTTTGCTCACGGAACAACTCTGGGATATCTTGAACAAAACAGCTTTCTGGACCCGGCGCAGACCGTGTATGGAGAAATGAAAAATGCCTACCGTCCGGTTTTGGAAGCCATGTCTGAGATGGAGATCCTAGAAGGTCAGATGGTTTGTCATCCGGAAGATCATTCGTTGATGGAACGGCATGCACAGCTGCAGGCAGTTGTGGACGCAAATGATGGGTATAACATGGATACCCAAATCAAGAAAGTCTTGAACGGAATGGCGTTTCCGCCGGAAACGTACGAAAAGAAGATTTCGGTTTTGTCCGGTGGTGAGCATACGCGCCTTCGCCTGGCAAAATTGCTTTTGCAGCGACCGGATCTTTTGATCCTGGACGAGCCAACCAACCATCTGGATTTCGAGACGATGGAATGGCTGGAACAATTTTTAAGCGGGTATTCTGGTGCGATTCTGGCAGTCAGCCATGACCGGTATTTCTTAGATGCTGTTTGCAATCATATCTTCGAGTTTGAGGAACACACTCTTACTTGCTATAAAGGCAACTACTCCGCTTACCTGCCTCAAAAAGAAGCGGCAGTCGCTTTGCAGCAAAAGAAGCATGATGCGGACGTGGAAAAAGCTCAGAAACTGGAGGATTATATTGCGCGAAATCTGGTGCGTGCGTCCACTACGAAAATGGCGCAAAGCCGCCGTAAGCAGCTGGAAAAAATGGAAATTACCCAGGCACCGAAAACCACGCACACAGAGCTAAAATTCCGGTTTGAATTCGACGTCACTCCCTATAACGAAGTGCTGACGGCGAAAGATCTTGGAATTGCATTGGGCGGAAAGACGTTGGTAGAACATCTCGATTTGCAGGTCTTGCGAGGTCAACGCTTGGTGATTGCCGGCCCCAATGGAACGGGTAAATCTACATTGCTTCGGGTTTTGGATGGAAAATTGCGACCGCAAGTCGGTCATGTCCGTCTGGGCGCCGGAGCAAAGCCATCGGTTTTTGAGCAGCAGCAAACACGCCGTGCAGGAACGGTACTGCATGCTATTTGGGACAAATATCCCAAGATGACCGAATTGGAAGTGCGCAGTCATCTGGCAAAATTGAATTTCAGGGGCGAAGAGGTTTTCAAAAATTGCGTCTCGTTGTCCGGTGGAGAAATGGCGCGTCTCCGCTTCGCGGAAATTCTGCTGGAGCGTCCGAACTTGCTGTTCCTGGATGAGCCGACCAACCATTTGGATATCTATACGCGCGAAAGCTTGGGAAAGGCCTTGGAAGCTTACGAGGGCACGCTTATTCTGGTCACGCATGACAGATATCTGATGAACAGTCTTGCCTGTCCCATTTTGTATTTGGAAGACGGGAAGGCCACTCGGTTCGAAAATTATGAGGCCCTGATGCATTGTGGAACCGTTGCAGAAAAAGTGGTAGAAGAAAAGACTGCGGTGCGTCCTGCTTATGGAAAAGAACAGCGGCGTCGTAAAGCGGAATTGCGTGCAAAGATAAAGGCTCTGGAAGACGAAATGGAAGCACTCGAATTGAAAATCATGGATTTGGAGGGGGCAGTGAATGATCCCGATGTTTTGAAAGATCATGTGCGCCTGCGCGAAGTATGCGATGAGTTGGATGACGCTCGTTTCCGTCAGGATGAGGCATACAATGAGTGGGGGACGCTCATGGAAGAGCAGGAACGCTATGAGCAGGAAGACGCCTGATTTTCATCATATAAAAAAAGCAGTCGGAAAGTCCGACTGCTTTTTGTTTTATGCAACGGCGATGCGTCCAGCCAAATACAGGTCGGATGCGAACCCTTGGAAACTGTAAAGAATCAGAACACGGTCATAGTTGCCGCGCTCTATGATAGAGTCAATTTTTTCCGTGTTGGCGCGGAAGTCTACGATTCCGATGTTTTTATAATTCTGTGTCAAATAGGGAATAAAACTATTGGCGTAACTGTCTTTTACAACCAGAATGCTTCCTTCGCCATCCCCTTCGATGGTAGAGTATCCGTTGTTGCCACGCAGAAAAGCTTTGTATTTATCGCGGGTGGCAAAAGCCGAAGTGTCATAAAGCGGTCCGGTTTCCGTTGTTTCATTTCCGGCAGGGTCGTAATTGTGAATGGTGAGCTGATTGTCAAAATCAGGATAGGTGATCACATCAGCAACCGCATTGTACGTGCGGGCTTTGGAATAGTTGGTTCCGTAAAAATCTTCTACCGTCACAAGGGGAACGGAGTCATGCGCGACGGGAGAAAGCCCCTGTCCGGTGACATAGTCTGCATAAGCGTAATAGGCACCTGTATCTGTCCAGTGGTGATCCGTGCGGTAATAGATATATTCATCCTTATGAGAGAAAAGCGTATCACGTTCGTCGTAAACAGTAGCTTTTCCGGCAAGACGAGTGGAGAGTTCATCTAAATAGGCGTTTTCGTCTGCCACCGGCGCATCGTAGGGCAGTTTATCCGATAAAATCAGACTGGCGGAAGGAACAATCATCACATCAATCTGATTGGGATGACGCTCACACAACTTTTCGATCGCACTAATGTTTTGGTAAAAACGAGTGTTCTCGCCCAAGGGGAGAAACTTGGCAAACAGATAATGATCTTTGCCGAGCCACACATCGTTGTTTTCTGTTTTTAAAAGTAAGGCTTCCATGCGGCTCTTGAAATCAATCCAGCTATCCCGAAAGGCTACCTGGTCCTTGGTGTAGGTATCGTATTTTGCCATCCAAGTTTCGTTGGGGTTGGCCTCCAGCACACTAGCAATGGAAAACGCCGGCCGCTGGGCCAGTTTTCGGTTTTCCAGCTCGGAATATTCACGCTTCGGCCAGAATTCATCCAATACAGCAAATCCGATTAAAAATGCCAGGAATAAAATGACAATGGGGTACTGCCGAAGAGATTTGATTTTGTTCATGGTCAGTTCCTCCTTGGTCAGAATCGGAAATACAGAAACGGGCTGTTCGTAGCGTCTACCATATAGGCAATGGTCACAAGGAAAAGTACGCTCAGAACAAGCGCACGCAACCATGTGCTTTTCTTCAGACGCTCATAAATTTTTAACGTAATTGGGGTACAGCACAAAATGCACACAAAAAGCAGTACGCCGTAATTTCGCAGATAATAAAGGGCAGATACGCCATCGGAAGGAATGAACATTTTTTCAAGCAGCAGAGGCAGCGAAACGCCGTAATCGCTGCCTACAAACAATGCCCAACCCACAACAACGAGCAGCATGGTATAAATGTGGGGCCAAATCTTTCCTTTTTTCAAATAGGGCAGCAGCCAGATCTTTTCAATCATCAAAAGAATACAGTAATACAATCCCCAAAAGATAAAGTTCCAGTTGGCACCATGCCAAAAACCTGTCAGAAACCATACGATGGCGATATTGATGAGCTGCCGTTTCAACCCTTTTCGGTTTCCGCCGAGAGGAATGTAGACATATTCACGAAACCAGCCGGACAGAGTCATGTGCCACCGGCGCCAGAACTCTGTAATGCTGCGCGAGATGTAAGGCAAGTCAAAGTTGGGCGGAAAATCAAAACCCAGCATTTTTCCCATGCCAATGCCCATCATAGAGTAGCCGGAAAAATCAAAGTAAATCTGCAGGGAATAAGCGAGAATTCCCAACCAGACCAAGGGCGTTGAAGCATTGGCCAATCCGATCACGCTATCAGAAGAAGATTGGCCGACAATCTCGTACCAAAGCTGGCTGATGCCATCCGCCAAAAGAACTTTTTTGGCCAGGCCGAAGATAAACAGAGAAATGCCTTCGTCGATGCGGTCCAGAGTGATGCGTCCGTGCAGAATGTGAAGCCGGTCAGAAACGTCCCGGTATTTAACAATCGGTCCGGCAATCAGCTGCGGGAACATGACTACGTAGGCGCCAAAATTGATCAGATTGTGTTCGGCTTTTACATCTTTGCGGTAAACATCGATGGAATAACTCATGGTTTGGAAGGTGTAAAAACTGATGCCGAGAGGAAGCGTCAGTTTTAAAAGCGGCAAGCTGAGCCCGGTTATTGCATTGATATTCTGAATGAAAAAATCGGTGTACTTAAAGAAGATCAACATGCCCAGGCTGCCAATGATACTGTACAGCAAAAATCCCAGACGCGCTTTCTGGTTTTGACTGAATCGTTCGATTCCAAGACCAGCAGTATAATTGATCAGAATGGCTACGGCCATAACCGGGAAAAGACGGACTTCTCCCCAAGAATAAAATACCAGACTGCACAGGAAAAGAACAGTATTTTTCCATTTGGCCGGAGCGATATAATAAAGGGCAAGCGTTATGGGAAGAAAGCGAAAAACAAAAAGAATCGTGCTAAATACCATTCAAGAAAAACTCCTTCACATAAGTGGGGTTCTCAAAAAGGAAGCCGGTACAAGCGGTACCGGCTTTCAAGGACGCATGTTTATTTCAGCGCTTCGTCAATCGCTGTATCCACTGCGGAATAGTCTACGCCTTCACCGGCGATTGCGAGAACGACGTAATCGCCTTTTACCACGACGCGGCCGTTCTGTGTCTGTTCATAACCGATGGGAAAGTCATCTTTGTAATTTTCCCACGTGGCAACAATTCCGTCTCGGTAGGCTTCCAACTGGGTTTTTACCGTGTCGGCCTTTCCCTCGGCAGCCTTAACCACCAGAACCGTTCCGGGTTTGCCGTTGGTCAGGGTTTGCTGGCCGGCAAATTCCAACACATCTTCTTCGGCAAGATTCATTGTGTAAATCAAATCATCCTGCTCCAAATCTTTCGGATTTTCAATATTACAAACGCTCTCAACAGCACTGGCCACATCCGCTACATTGTAGGAAGCGGAAGACCCGCCGCAGGCGGCAAAAAGTCCGGCGCAAAGGCAGAGCACACTCAAAACTGCAAAAAAACGTTTCATTACAGAGCCCTCTCTTTTAAATAAAGTAATAAAAGCAAGTTAGTGTTATTGTACATGACTTTCGCGATATTTGCAAGGCCTTTTCCAGAGTATGAGTGTTTTATCGTTTTTTTATACAGCTCTCGAAATTTCGTTGCGCTTGACAGAAATAAAAAACGCTTTTACAATCGAATTTAATAAATTCAGATACAGAGAGGGAATATGAAAAAGGAAAAAACAACTGGAAAAATTCGGTTGATTCGATTTTTGATGGTGCTGCTTGCGGTGCTGTTTTTCGGATGGTTAATTTATCGATTGGTTGCAGGGCAAGTGAAGACAAATACAACTTTTGCCATGGACACAGTCATGCAGCAGGAAGTATATGGCCCTCGTGCGCAGGAAGCCATTCAGACAGTGGAGCAGCGGGTGAGAGAGCTGGAAAACGAGTGGTCACTTTATCTGGAGGAAAGTGATATCGCTCGGTTGAATGCGGCGGCAGGAAAAGATTTTGTAGAGGTTTCAAGCGAAACGTATCAGTTACTGGAGCAAGCAAAGAATTTGAGTGCACAAATGCCGGATGCTTTTGCGCTTACGATTGCGCCGCTCACGCTTGCGTGGGGAATTACCACGGATGAGCCGCGTGTGCCGAGCCAAGAGGAAATTGATGAATTATTACCTTTAGTGGATGACGATGCCCTGCTTTTGGAAAACGGAAAGGCTATGTTGGAAAAAGAAGGACAAGCGGTGGATTTGGGAGGAATCGCCAAAGGTGCAGCCTGTGACGCAGCAAAGGAAATTTATGAACAGTTTCATGTGGACAGCGCTTTGTTGAATTTAGGCGGGAGCACGATTTATGCGCGCGGCAGAAAGCCGGACGGGACTGCCTTTCGCGTAGGATTTCGAGATCCCAATGGAGAGCAGAATAGCGCATTGGCGTCATTCGCGCTTCAGGACGCTGTTTTTTCCACCTCTGGGGGTTATGAGCGCTTTTTTGAGCAGGATGGTGTTCGTTATCAGCATATTCTGGATCCTAAAACCGGGCAGTCGGTTCAAAGTGATATCCTTTCAGTGGGGGTCCTTTCGGAAAGCGGCACGCAAGCGGACTTCTATTCGACGGCGCTGTATGTGATGGGGCGTGACGAAGCCTTGAAAGCGATGCAAAATGGTGTGCAGGCTATTTTGCTGGATGAAAGTGGTACGCTCTATGTTTCTGAATCATTTCGCGACTCATTGGAATTACTGATGGAGGATTATCAGGTGGTGTATGTAAAATGAGCGGCCGCAGAACGGGAAAAGCGCAGTATGTAGCATTTTTAGGAATGCTGTTTGCTCTGGTGATCGTGCTATCTTTTCTGGAAGCGATGATTACGCCTGCGCTTGGGTTACCGCCGGGTGTAAAGCCGGGACTGGCCAATATTGCTGTCATGTATGCATTGTTCTTTTTGGGTGTCCCTCAGGCAATGACGCTTGTAGTACTGAAAGCGGCCTTCGTGTTCATCACCAGGGGAATTGTGGCGGGAGCTCTTAGCTTAAGCGGAGGAGCAATGGCTCTCTTTACCATGATTTTGTTGCGCAGGATTGTGGGGCGGAAATCCTATTTTATTTTGTCGGTCAGTGGCGCTGTGACTCATAACATTGGGCAATTGTTGTGTTTGAATTTGCTTTTGGTCCAGTCGGTATATACTTTTTATTATCTTCCGGTGTTGCTCGTTTCCGGCTTAGCGATGGGAACGGTCACATCTGTTAGCATGAAGGCTCTTATTCCTGCAGTGGAAAAAATAAATAAAGATATTATTGAGAAAAAATATCAATAAGTACTTGACATTAATAAAAGAGGATGCTATAGTAAGTACAGCAGAAATGCTTTAGGAAGTTGCTTGAAAATCTATTTTAAATGGAGGAAAAAGATATGTCTAAATTTGTTTGCACCGTTTGTGGTTATGTGTATGAGGGCGAGAGTCTGCCCGCCGATTTCGTTTGCCCGATCTGCAAAGCTCCGGCTTCTAAGTTCCAGGAGCAGAAGGGCGAGATGACTTGGGCTTCTGAGCATGTTGTCGGCGTAGCGAAGGGCGTTGATCCTGAGATTCTGCAGGGCCTGCGGGACAATTTCAATGGCGAGTGCAGCGAGGTTGGCATGTACCTGGCTATGGCTCGTGTGGCGCATCGTGAAGGATATCCCGAAATTGGTCTGTACTGGGAGAAAGCGGCTTATGAGGAAGCTGAGCACGCTGCAAAATTTGCGGAGCTGCTGGGCGAAGTTGTAACTGATTCTACCAAAAAGAACCTGGAGATGCGTGTAGAAGCCGAGAACGGTGCTACCGCCGGCAAGACCGCTCTGGCCAAAAAGGCCAAAGAGCTGGGCCTGGATGCCATTCATGATACGGTTCATGAGATGGCCCGCGACGAGGCTCGTCATGGCAAGGCTTTCGAAGGCCTGCTGAACCGCTACTTCGGCAAATAAGATTGTTTGATTTACAAAAAAAGAGGGACGTATTAAAACGTTCCTCTTTTTTGTTATTCAAAAATGTCATGTTGAATTGCTTTTTCGGTTCGGAGATATACCGCTAGTTTGTTTTGAGCATTGCAAGTTGCCAAGAAAATGTCTTTTTGCTTTACGTGCTGAGCCTGTAATTCTTTTTGCAACCATCGGTCATCGTTTCCGGTGTACTTTAAGTTTTCTTTCAGAAGCACTCCGTCTATGATCAGGCTTACAGGCGGATATTCCTGCTTGGGGTTCAGTTGCAAGTCTTCCGGTGTGACGGGGCGCTTAGCGGCTAAAGGCAAAAAACTCACTTGTCCGTTGGTTTCCAAAATGGCACACTCCAAATCACTTAAGTCGAAGAAACCACCTACACGGCACTGTGTCAGAAATTCGTTAATGTCCATTTTGGCAGCAGCCAGATTCTTTTCGTAAATTTTCCCCTTTTCAAATAGCACGATGGGCTTTCCGTTGAAAAATTTACGTAACGCCAGTGATTTGCAACTTAAAATAGCAATCAGAAGGGCTGCAAGTGCGTAAACTGTCATTGCGATCAAGGGCTTGAGAAAATCACCGCCAAGACTGGTGGCAAATTCAGCGGCGATAGAACCGATGGTAATGCCGTTTACGTAGTCAAACATGCTCATTTGACTGACTTGACGCTGTCCCATGAGCTTTGTAAGCAGAAACATGGCAATCAGCGAACAGAGACTCGTAAGAAAGATTGAAAGCAAATCCATGGCGGGGCTCCTTCTCAAAAACTGAAATTAGTATGTGCACAAAAAGTGTTTGTATCCAATATAAAAATCAAGTATGATAAAAGCAGCAATCAAAAGAAAAGGTGTGATCGCTTGGAACATGTTTTCATTGTCAATCCCATATCGGGTAAGGCGGATGCGAGTTTATATCTGGTTCCCCAAATTATTGAACAGGCAAAAGCTTGCGGAGTAGAGTACCGTATTGAAATGACACAGGCACATCGACATGCGGTGCGTTTGGCTGAGAGTTATGCGCAAGGCGGCGAACCGGTACGGATATATGCTTGTGGCGGCGACGGAACGTTGAACGAAGTGCTGGAAGGCGTTTTGAATTCCGGGAACACACAGGCGGAAGTAGCAAGTATACCCTGTGGTTCCGGCAATGACTACGTGCGTAATTTTGGACGTCCTCAGGACTTTTTGGATTTGCGCGCCCAGATTGCGGGGCATTCCGTCCCAGTGGACTTGGTTCGGACGACGTCGGGAATTTCTGCTGCTATTTGTTCGGTGGGAATTGATGCCAAGGTAGCATACAATATTCCTAAGTATCGGCGTATTCCGTTTTGCGGCGGTACGATGGCTTACAATTTATCAATTGTGGAAAATTTGTGCCAGCCTATCGGTCAACGCTTACAGGTGGAAATTGATGGCCTTGTTTTTCAAGACGATTTTCTAATTGCCACTGTGTGTAATGGCTCTTATTATGGCGGCGGCTATTGTGCGGCTCCGAATGCTGATTTACAGGATGGAATTTTGGAAGTGGTCTTGGTCAAAAAGATGAGCCGTTTACGCATTGCGGGCGTATTGGCACAGTACAAGGCCGGGAAACATATTGATTCAGATGGAAATGTGCGTTCCGATTTACGGGATGTAATGCTTTATTATCGTGCACAAGAAGTTCACATCGTTCCGGTGAATGCGAAAAATGTGATTGTCAATGTAGACGGCGAGTGCGGTCCTGCCCGCAGGTTGGACGCATGGACGTTGCCGAAAGCGATTCGTTTTGTCTTGCCGGAACCGGTTTATAATACTTGGCAGAACAGCAGGGGAAGCAGTGAGATTTTGGCAAGGTAACGTTTTGCTCTGTAAGTGAAAGCTGTTTGGCGGTCGTTCATAAAAAATTTTTATTTTCCCCTCTTGATTTTTCTGTAAAATGGGGTACAATATGTTTAGCACTCAAGATAATAGAGTGCTAAACATGAGTAAAATTTAAATTCAGGGGGAAATTAAAATGAAAATCAGACCTCTTGCCGACCGTGTGGTCATTAAAAATGTTGAAGCGGAGGAAACCACGAAGAGTGGCATTATTTTGACAGGTGCTGCCAAAGAGAAACCGCAGGTGTGCGAAGTGGTTGCAGTGGGTCCCGGTGGTACGGTGGACGGTCATGAAGTAACAATGACTGTGAAGCCTGGCGACAAGGTACTGATTGCTAAGTATGCTGGAACAGAGGTCAAAGTGGATGGCGAGGAATGTGTGATCGTTCGCCAGTCTGATATTCTGGCAGTGTGCGAATAATTTATAGTTTGAACGATATAGAAGGAGTCGATTGAAATGGCAAAGCAGTTACTGATGGGCGAAGAAGCTCGCAAAGCGCTGAGCGCAGGAATTGATAAATTGGCAGATACGGTGAAGATTACGCTGGGCCCCAAGGGACGCAATGTGGTTTTGGGCAAGAAGTTCGGCGCACCGGTGATTACCAATGACGGTGTTACCATTGCTAAAGAAATTGAGCTGAAAGACGCGTTTGAGAACATGGGCGCTCAGCTTGTGCGCGAAGTAGCCACTAAAACCAATGATGCTGCGGGCGATGGTACTACGACAGCGACGGTTTTGGCGCAGGCCTTGGTTACGGAAGGTATGAAAAACGTGGCTGCCGGTGCAAATCCCATGGATGTGAAGCGTGGTATGCAGAAAGCCGTGAGTGCGGCGGTGGAAGCGTTTAAAGCCAACAGCAAGACCATGAACGGTGCAGCGGATATTGCACGTGTCGCTACGGTTTCCGCTGGCGATGAGACCATTGGCAACCTGATTGCTGAAGCGATGGAGAAGGTTTCTGCTGACGGTGTCATCACCATCGAGGAGAGCAAAACAGCAGAGACGTATTCCGAAGTCGTGAAAGGCATGCAGTTTGACCGCGGCTACATCACTCCGTATATGGTAACGGATACCGAGCGTATGGAAGCCGTTTTGGATGATGCTTATGTGCTGATTACCGATAAGAAAATCAGCGTCATTCAGGATATCCTGCCTTTGCTGGAGCAGATCGTGCAATCCGGCAAGAAGCTGCTGATTGTTGCTGAGGATGTGGAAGGTGAGGCGCTGTCCACTCTGATCGTGAACCGTCTGCGCGGTACCTTTACAGTTGTTGCAGTCAAAGCGCCTGGCTTTGGTGATCGCCGCAAAGAGATGCTGCAGGATATTGCCATTCTCACCGGCGGTACGGTGGTCAGCGAGGAGCTGGGCTATGAGCTGAAAGATGCTTCTATGGAAATGCTGGGCCGCGCCCGTCAGGTAAAGGTGACCAAAGAGTATACGACCATTGTGGATGGCATGGGCGACAAAGACGCTGTTGCGGCGCGCATTGCGCAGATCCGTGCACAGATGGAAGTTACCACCAGTGATTTTGACAAAGAGAAACTGCAGGAGCGCTTGGCGAAGCTGTCTGGCGGCGTAGCAGTTATTAAAGTGGGCGCGGCTACCGAAGTGGAAATGAAAGACAAAAAGCTGCGCATTGAAGACGCGCTGAATGCGGCGAAGGCAGCCGTAGAGGAAGGCATTGTTGCAGGCGGCGGTACAGCTCCGGTAAATGCAATTCCGGCCGTTGAAAAAGTGATTGAGAGCTTGGAAGGCGACCAGCGCACGGGTGCTAAGATTGTCCGTAAAGCGTTGGAAGCTCCTCTGCGCCAGATTGCTACGAACGCTGGTCTGGAAGGAAGCGTTATCATTGATAAGATCATGGCTTCCGGTAAAGTCAACTTCGGCTTTAACGCACAGACAGAAGAGTACGGCGATATGATCGCTGCGGGTATTGTTGATCCGACAAAGGTGACTCGGTCTGCTCTGGAAAATGCAGCCAGCGTTGCTTCTATGGTGTTGACCACGGAAAGCTTGGTTGCAGATGAGCCCGAAGAGCCTGCGGCAGCGGCTGCAGCTGCAGGTGCAGGCATGGGTGGCATGGGCGGTATGTATTAATCTACCGCTCAGCTTTCAAAATAATTTTAGAGGCCCTGGGAGGAATTCATTTCTCCCAGGGCCTTTTGCTGTTTCTGCGGCAATGATTGGGGAATACTTCAAACAGAAAGGGGTGGTTGTAAATGCAGAAATCAATTTCAGAGACGGAATTGGATGCGTTCGTTCAGCTGCTATTGCAAGAAGAAAAGACAGCCGCACTGTATAAAGAAAGTGCACGGAAATGTGCGGATCTGGGATTAAAGGAGTTGTATGAGGATGTGGCACAACGGCATAAAGAACATTATGCAAGTCTTCTGAAAGAACTACGGAAGTTGAGTGAAGGGGTGGAGAGTGCGTAATATGGTCGAAAAATATGTTTTGCAGACAATGTTGGACTGTGAAAAAAACCTTGCGCGTCTTTATGTGAATTGTGCGAGTGAATGCACGGACATGGGGCGGAAAGACCGATTGATGCAGCTGCTGGAAGAAGAACAGGATATGCGTTTTGAATTGGATAGTGAAATGCAAAAAAGAGGGTGGCGCTTCATTGAGAAAGCGACACCGGTAAAAGTGCGTCAGACTTGCAAACATTTTTTCTGATTGTGTTTCGAATTTTGCTAAAGCTGTGGTGCTTTAAAGAGCACCACATTTTTTATAACGGAATAAATAAAATTGCAATGAAAAAATATTGCGATTTTTTTAACAAGAATGAAAAATACGGTTGCATGTGGACGAGTTTTCCACTATAATATAAAAAGATATCGTGAAAAACAGGGAGGTAGTTTTATGGACTTTGCTCCATTGCTGATCGTTGCGGCGGCGATGAACAACCTGGAGGGAGAACCGGCTTTAGGTGTCGTGGTCGTAACTGGTTTGGTGCTGGTCTTTGGTGTGTTGATTTTGCTGTATTTGATTATCACACTGGAAGGCGTTATCTTTTCTTCGATCGATAGGAAGAAAGCAGAAAAAGCGAAGGCCGCTAAGGCGCAGAGCGCTGCTTCGGCACCGAAAGCTCCTGCGGTGCAGCCGGCTGTGAAAGCACCGGTTGTAGAAGAGGGGATTCCGGGCGAAGTTGTGGCCGCCATCGCAGCTTCTCTTGCGTGCATGGACGGCGGTAGCCGTTACACACTGCGCTCGCTGAAACGTGTGAAAACGGGCCGGAACGCGTGGGCTCAGGCCGGCGTTGCTTCTTATACCGATCCGTTTTAACTGAGGAGGAGTGTGAAACATGCAAGGCTTTTTAGACGCTGTCACTGGAATTGCAAGTGAATCGGGTTTTATGGGGATTTTCCAGAATCCTGGTTACCTGATCATGATCATCATTGCCTGTGTACTGTTGTATCTGGCAATCGTGAAACAATTTGAACCGCTGTTGCTTTTGCCGATTGCATTTGGTATGCTGCTGGCAAACCTTCCCTTTGGCGACATCATTCACATGGAATTTTTCCTGACCGAGTCAGGACATCCGGATTTCATGCGGGTGTTGAACGAGGGCGGCCTGGCGGATATGCTTTATCTGGGCGTTAAGCTGGGCATCTACCCGCCGCTGATCTTCTTGGGCATTGGCACTATGACCGACTTTGGTCCGCTGATTTCCAATCCGAAGAGTTTGCTGCTGGGTGCTGCTGCTCAGTTGGGTATTTTCACTACTTACATTGGCGCGAAGTTCTTGGGCTTTACAGGTCCCGAGGCTGCTTCCATTGGCATCATCGGTGGTGCTGACGGTCCTACGGCTATTTTCGTTACCAGCCAGTTGGCTCCGCATCTGCTGGGCGCGATTGCTGTGGCGGCTTATAGCTATATGGCGCTTGTGCCTATCATTCAGCCTCCCATCATGAAAGCGTTGACGACGAAGAAAGAACGTCAGATTGTGATGAAACAGCTTCGTACTGTTTCCAAGACAGAGAAGATTTTGTTCCCGATCATCTGCACGATCATCATTTGCTTGATCCTTCCCACCGCTGTACCTCTGGTAGGTATGCTGATGCTGGGTAACCTGATGAAAGAGTCTGGCGTTGTGGACCGTATCAACAAAACGGCTGGCAATGAGCTGATGAACATCATCACCATTTTCCTGGGCGTTTCGGTTGGTTGCACAACCAGTGCAGATACTTTCTTCAATCTGCAGACGGCATACATCATTCTGTTGGGCTTGATCGCATTCTGCTTCGGTACTGCCGGCGGCGTGTTGCTGGGCCGCGTGATGTGCTGGGTGACCAAAGGCCAGGTGAACCCGTTGATTGGTTCTGCGGGTGTATCTGCAGTGCCTATGGCGGCACGTGTTTCGCAGAAAGTTGGCCAGAAAGAAAATCCGCAGAACTTTTTGCTGATGCACGCAATGGGGCCGAACGTGGCTGGTGTTATCGGCAGTGCGGTTGCCGCGGGTATTCTGATCAATATGTTTAAAGGTTGCGTTTAATCTTTTTTGGAAAAGCTGCTCCAAAAGGAGCAGCTTTTCTTTCTTTTACGGTGTATTTATGGTATACTGTACGTGTTTTGGATGGATATCCATATTTTGGTTATAATAACAGGGGAATTTCATGAATCAATCTTTCAATACACAATTTCTTACGCTGCGTCGCCAGTACATTGAATCGCAGTTTGGAAAACTGAACTCTGTACAAAAACAGGCGGTTTTTCATACCCAAGGGCCGCTTTTGATTTTGGCGGGCGCCGGAAGTGGAAAAACGACGGTACTTGTAAACCGAATTGCGAATTTGATCAAGTTTGGCGGAGCATATCAGTCGCAGCAGGTGCCTTTTGGAGTAACGCAGGAGCATGTTGAAGAGTTGGAGAAGCTGCTTCATTCCGGCGGAACTCCTTCGGAACGTTTGACTCCGTTTTTGGCAGAACGTCCGGTTTGGCCCTACCATATTCTTGCGATTACGTTTACCAATAAGGCTGCAGGTGAATTAAAGAGCAGACTCTCTGGTATGCTGGGAGAAGCAGGGCAAGATGTCCATGCATCTACCTTCCATTCGGCCTGTGTGCGAATTCTTCGCCGGGACGGGGAGCGCCTGGGATACCCTAAGAGTTTTACTATTTACGATACCGACGATCAGCAGCGCGCCATGAAAGAGGTTTATAAAACCTTAAATGTAGATGATAAGTTCCTTCCGCTGAAGTCTGCAATGGCCAGCATTGGCCGTCTGAAGGATCAGATGATTAGCCCTAAACAGGCTCTTGCGGCTCCGGCTGATACGCGTGCAGGATTGATTGCGAAAGTCTACGATGCATACCAAAAGCGTCTTCTGCAAGCGGGTGCGATGGACTTCGATGATTTAATTTATCAAACAGTCCGGTTATTTCAAGAATGCGAGGATGTGCGAGAGTTCTATCAGGCACGTTATCAGTATGTCTTGGTAGACGAATATCAGGATACAAGCGTGGCTCAGTTTCAATTGGTTTATCTTTTGGCGGGAGCACACTGCAATGTGTGTGTAGTTGGCGATGACGATCAGAGCATTTATCGCTTTCGCGGAGCTACCATTGAAAATATCCTGAATTTCGAAGAGCATTTCCGTGGAGCGAAAGTAATCCGCTTGGAGCAGAATTATCGCTCTACCTCTACTATTTTGGATGCGGCCAACTGCGTAATTCAAAATAACCAGGCGCGAAAGGGCAAGACGCTTTGGACAGATAATGGAAAGGGAGATCAGATCCTTTATTATCAGGCGGATTCCGAAATGGACGAAGCGGTCCACGTTGCCAATGTAATTGGTCAAAACTTGCGCAAGGGCGCAAAGTTACGGGACCATGCGATTTTGTACCGTATGAACGCGCAGTCGGGACCGATCGAAACTTATTTTGCGCGGGCAGGTATCCCTTATAAAATTGTGGGTGGTCAGCGCTTTTATGATCGCAAGGAAATCAAGGATATCATTGCCTATATGGCGGTTGTAGCCAACCGCCGTGATGATCTGCGGTTGCGCAGAATTATCAACGAGCCAGCCAGAAAAATTGGAGCAACAACCGTTCAAAATGCAGCGGATATTGCCAACGGACTGGGCGTTCCTATGCTGGATGTTGTTCAACATTGTACGGATTATCCGGCGCTGAGCCGAGCTGCAGCTTCATTGCAGAAATTCTATGGGATTTATGAAGCCTTGATGCAGGCTTATGAAACACTTCCGTTGGATGCGTTTGTAACGGAACTTCTTGATATCACAGGCTATCGCGCTATGTTGGAGGCTGCGGGTGAGGAAGGCCAGACACGGCTGGAAAACATCGGCCAATTGGTGTCTAGTGTCAAAACCTATGCGGATCAGCGAGGTCCGGAGGCATCGTTGGAAGGCTTTTTGGAAGAGGTTGCCCTGATCAGTGACATTGATAGTTATGATGACCAGGCAGATGTAGTTGTCCTGATGACGATGCATGCAGCCAAAGGGCTGGAGTTTGACTATGTGTTTATTGTGGGTCTGGAAGAGGGAATCTTCCCCAGTGAAATGAGCCGCTATTCCAACGAGGATTTGGAAGAAGAACGTCGGCTGTGTTACGTGGGCATTACTCGTGCGCGAAAAGAGCTGTATCTGTCCAGCGCCAATACGCGCATGATGTTCGGGCAGACAAAGCGCAATAAGCATTCGCGTTTTCTGGAGGAAATTGATGCCGATCTTCTGCGTGTGGAGCAAAGTCCGACGATTCGGCAGATGGAAGCGGCGCGTCAGCGCTATCAAAACAGTGCAGGAATTGCTTATCCTTCCCGGAATACCGGTGGATACCTGAATCGGGAATACAATCGAGCTCCTGTGGGGCAGTCGTCGCTTAATATTACCATTCATACCAAACAAACAGGTGGAGTGCAGTCTCAGAACACAAGATTGGCGGGCGGTTATGTGGGATCGTCCACAATCCAAGCCGGAAATGGCGGAATTCACAAACCACAACCGCAAACTTCTGCCAGTGCGGACAAGCAGTTCCGGGCAGGAGATCTTGTGGAGCACAAGGTATTTGGACGTGGCGTTGTTCAAAAAGTGACGCCGGTGGCGGGAGATACCATTGTGGAAATTCGGTTTGAGAAGGCAGGAGTAAAGAAAACAATGGCGAACTATGCGCCGTTGAAAAAAGTTCGACAAAAACCGGAGTGAGGAAAATGAGTGGAAAACTGATCGTGTTGGAAGGGTTGGACGGAAGCGGAAAAGCAACGCAGACGGACTTGTTATGGAAATATTTGCAAGAGATTGGTCACAAAGTGCAAAAGGTGACCTTCCCGGATTACGAAAGTCCGTCTAGTTCTTTGGTGAAAATGTATTTGTCCGGAGAATTTGGTACGGATGCGGAGAGTGTGAACGCTTATGCTGCATCTAGCTTCTATGCAGTAGACCGTTATGCGAGTTTTCGCACAAACTGGGGTTCCTTTTACAACGAAGGCGGTTTGGTTTTGGCGGACCGATATACGACTTCCAACGCGGTTCACCAATGTGCAAAGCTTCCGCGGGAACATTGGGACGAGTATCTTTACTGGCTATTTGATTTTGAATATAATAAAGTGGGAATACCTAAACCGGATTTGGTTATTTACTTGGATGTAGATCCCAGTGTTTCACAAAAGCTGATGACTGGTCGGTATCATGGGGACGAAGCTAAAAAAGATATTCATGAGAAAAATCTTGCTTATTTAGAGCACAGCCGCGCATCGGCGCAATACTGTGTTCAAAAGTTGGAGTGGACTCGGATTCGGTGTTCTCAAAACGGAGAGATGCGTACAAGAGGAGAGATCCAACAAGAAATTCGGTCCTTGGTGGAACGATTGTTTTGAGATAGAAACAGAGGTGCAAAATGGACGGAAATCGTTTGTCGCCGAAAGAACAGGAATATGTGGAAAAGCTGGCTCAGGTATATGTGGCGTTGGCTCAACTTCCGGCAGAGCAGCAAAGAGAATATGGAGAGAAAATTCAGGAATTGAAGCATCGTCTGGAACGTCTTACTCCGGAGCAAAAGCAGGTATACGATGCAAAGCTGCACGAATTGGCGCGTCAGGTGCGTGCCAAAGAAAACAGCCATCCGGTTTCGGAGGAAAAGCCGAAGGAAGAGCCGACCGTGAATTACGCTGAAGAGGAATCGGAGCGGCAGCCAGAGCAGTGGCAGGCCGCCGTATCTGAAGAAACAGAGGATGAGCCGGATGATGAGGAAGAGCCCGCCAAACCGGAGAAAAAGAAGAAAAGAGGACTTGGTTGCTTCGTAGTGATTCTGGTTGTTTTGGTTCTGGTATTTGCGGCGGCGGGACTTGGCGGCACTGCGATTCTTCGTGAGATCAACGGAAGTCGCGGACAGGTGATTGAAACGTCAACCGTCGAAATTGAGCAAGGAGCCGGTCCGTTGAGTATCGGAACCAGTCTGGAAAAGGCGGGCATTATTCAGTCGGCTCAGCTTTTCAGAGTTTATGTGAAGATTGAAGGAGTAGCTCCTTCGTTGCAGTACGGAACTTTTGAGTTGAGTTCCGATATGACTTACGATGAAATTCTGGAAGCTTTACAGCAGCCGCAGGACAATCGTGACACGGTGCGTGTCACATTCCCGGAGGGAATTCCGGCTGTGCAATTTGCTCAGCGCATGGAAGAAGCCGGCCTTTGCACAGCACAGGAATTCCTGGATGTGGCAAACAATGGGGATTTCAGCCAGTTTACTTTCTGGAACAAGCGGGATGAGAACCCCGACCAGTTTATGGCTTGCGAGGGGTATTTGTTCCCGGACACTTATGATTTCTTTGTGGGCGATGATGTTTATAACATGGTGGCCAAAATTTACGGGGAATTTGATAAAAAGTTTACGGAGGAAATGTACCAGAAGGTCGAAGAAATGGGCTTTACGCTGTCGGAGTTTGTGACGCTCGCATCCATTGTGCAGGAAGAGGCTGGCGGTGCGGAACATCAGGCAGACGTGGCTGCAATTTTTATGAATCGTCTGGCGGAAAATTCTCCAGTTCCACGGTTGGAAAGCAATTGTGCCAGTTATATCAAGAATGATAACGACAACAACTATATCAATAACACCATTGCGCCCTACTATGGCGGGTGGGAGAATATTCCGCAGAATATCATCGACAACTATGACACTTACAATGTGGAAGGTCTTCCGGCTGGCCCTATTTCCAATCCTGGTTTAGAGGCGATGACCAATACATTGCGCTATGCGGAAAGTCCTTATTACGGTGATTACTACTTCTTCGTAACGGATACGTTGGGAAATTATTATTTCAACAAAACCGCGGAAGAGCATCAGGCCCAGGTGGACAAGCAGAAAGCAGAAGGTACAATGCCGGGATAATGACAAAGGTAAAAGGCGGCGCTTTTTTGGCGCCGCCTTTTATACGGAAAGGATGAAGAATATGAGACAGCCGGAATTATTGAGCCCGGCAGGAGATCTTGAGCGTCTTCGCTTTGCAATTCGTTACGGTGCGGATGCAGTTTATATTGGTGCAACTGAATTTGGTATGCGAAGCGCACCGAAAAACTTTACAATGGAGCAGATGCACGACGGTGTGATGTTTGCACACGAATATGGCAGACGCGTATACCTTACCTTGAATACCGTTCCAACCAATGAAGAGGTGGCAAGAATGCCGGATTTTGTCCGGCAGGCTGCGCAGACTGGTATTGATGCGTTTATTGTGGCCGATTTGGGCGTTCTGTCCATTGTAAAAAAATATGCGCCGGATGTGGAAGTTCACTTGTCCACGCAGGTTGGTATTTCGAATTATATGGCGGCCAACATGGCGTATGAGCTGGGGGCCAAACGTGTAGTGCTGGCACGAGAACTGTCTTTGCGGGACATTGCGATTATTCGAGACCACACCCCACAGGAATTAGAGCTGGAGGCTTTTGTACACGGCGCCATGTGCATGTCCTATTCAGGAAGATGCCTGCTGTCGCATTATCTGACGGGACGGGATGCCAATCGGGGAGAGTGCACACAACCTTGTCGCTGGGCATGGAGCTTGGTGGAAGAGCATCGGCCGGATCGCCATTTTCCCATCGGAGAGACGGCGGAAGGCAGTTATATTTTGAACGCAGACGATTTGTGTTCCGCCCCCTTCCTGGACTTGATTTGCCAAGCGGGTGTAGACAGCTTGAAAATTGAGGGGCGGGCCAAAACTTTCTATTATGTGGCAAGTACAACTGCAGCCTATCGCAAAGCACTGGATGCCTATTTGAGACATCCGGATGAATTTATATGCCCTGAGGAAGTGCTGGATGAGCTAACCAAGATATCACATCGCCGCTATTCGCCGGGATTCTATTTTGGGAAAGAGGATGCAATCCAAAACACAAAAGTGGGTGGATACATTCGCGATTGGGAAGTGGTGGCTGTTGTAGACGAGTGGAAAGACGGAGTAGCCTTTTGCACTCAGCGGGGAAAATGGGAACTGGGAGAGGCTTTGGAGATTTTGACTCCGTCCGGGGATGTTTTGTCTATTTGCCCGGAATGGATTCATGATGGAGAAGGCGAGTGCATTGAGAGCACTGCACACGCAATGATGCGTTTCTCCATCCCTGTGAATACAAGAGTTCCGTCTTATTCCATTTTGCGCAAAAAGAGATCTTGAAAAAAGGTTGGAGAATTAACCGTTCCAAAATGCATCCAGTGCAGCTGACAATTCTTCTTTGGTGCGAACGGAACGTGCGTTGTTCCAGTGCGGCGGGAAAAGCATACGGTAATCCGCTCTGCGGTAGCGTGTATCAATCAGCAGAATGACACCGCGGTCCTCCTCAGTGCGGATTACTCGTCCGGCTGCCTGCAGAACTTTGTTCATGCCGGGATACTGATAAGCGTAGGCAAAGCCTTCACCACGCGTTTCCTCATAATAAGAGCGAAGAGCGTCCTGGCGAGGCCCAATCTGCGGAAGCCCTACGCCTACAATAACGCAGCCAATCAGCCTATTTCCGGGCAGATCAACTCCTTCGGAGAAGATTCCGCCCAGAACACAGAATCCGGCCAGTGCGCTGTCTGCAGTAAAGTGCGCGAGAAATGCTTCCTTCTCTTCTTCGTCCATGGTAGGTTGCTGCACCAGAACGTCGGTTTCATCAAATTGAGCGTGAAAGCGTTCATACACATCTGCCAGATATCGGTGTGAAGGGAAGAATACCAGATAATTTCCTTTTTTAGAATGAATGCAGGTGTGGATCATCTCGCAAACGGCGTCAAGGCTGTCCTGGCGGTCCGCATATTTGGTGCTGATGGCATCGGCTGTCAGCAATTGGAAGTTCTCTTGCGGAAAAGGACTCTCCAGAAGAATGCGCTTGGCACTTTCGCCACCGCCGAGTGTTTCGATGAAGTAATCAACAGGAGTTAAGGTTGCGCTGAATAAAACACTTGCACGCCCCAGCTTCATGGAATCATTCAGGAAGGAAGAGGGGTCAAGGCACAAAAGCTCCAGGAAAACATCCTGCCCAAACAAAGAGATGAGCGTGGTGAAGTGTTCATCGTACATTTCCCAGATTTTCAGGAAGAAACGGACCTCAAAATACAGCTGTAAAATTTGATTGTGTACCTCACCATCTCGGTGCTCTTCCAGCCATTCCTCAGCAGCCGTGGTAAAAGAAGGCAGTGCACGAACAAATGCTTCTTTTCCTTCACGGCAAAGCAAAAATCGATTCTCGCTGTCCTGCATTTGCTCACGTAAAGAAAGCCATTCTCGATTGATTTTGAGAAGGGCTTTTTTTAATTTTCCGCCTTCTTTTCCCAGAGATTTTTTAACATCCCAAAAAGCAGTTTTGCTTAATTTGGCAGAGTACATACTGCGGGCGCGATCCAGCAAATTGTGCGCCTCGTCGATGAGAAAAACAAAATCGCCGCCGTCGGTGAAAAAACGTTTCAGGCTCACAACCGGGTCGAAAAGATAGTTGTAATCGCAAATGATGCAGTCACACCAGTTGGATAAATCCAATGCGAGCTCAAAAGGACACAGATGATTTTCAGCAGAAAAGGCCAAAATGTTTTCGCGGGTAAATTCATCCGTTTGGTTTAAAAAACGAAACAATGCCTCGTTGATTCGATCATAATAACCATTGGCGTAAGGACAGGCTTCCGGAGTGCATTCACGCTGTTCCATCGGGCAAATTTTGTCTTTGGCTGTCAGAGTAAGTGCCTTCAAACGGAGCCCGGGACAGTGAGCGCGAAGACGGGCAAGTGCATCTTCTGCAGCCTGCCGCGTAATAGTTTTAGCGGTCAAATAAAAAATTCGTTCGCCATGGCTTTCCCCCAAGGCCTTCAGTGCGGGAAATAAGGTGGACATGGTCTTACCGGTTCCTGTAGGAGCAGCGGCAAATAAACGTCCTTTCTCGCAAATGGTTAAATACACTGCACGTGCCAGACGGTACTGTCCGGGACGATAGTCGGTAAAGGGAAAGGTGAGTGCCTTTAAGCTTTCGTTGCGTGTTTGACGCCATTCTTTTTCCAAAGCGGCCCAAGGCGCATAAAGGCGAAGTGTTTCATTGAGAAAATCCTGCAGCTGGGTACGTGAAAATTCCTTTCGGTGGCGAATGATTTCATCTGTATCCACTTGATAGTATGTCAACTGCACAACAACCCGTTCCAGCTGTTTTTCTTCACACAGAAAAGCGGCATAACATTTGGCCTGCGCCCAGTGTACGGGATTGAAATCCTCGGTCAGCCATTCTGTGGGCGCGGCGGTTGTTTTAATTTCGTCGATTACATAAGCATCGTCTTCTTCTATGACACCATCTGCCCGGCCTTCCAACGCATAGTTGGTGCCGTCCACTTGCCAGTTCGAATGAAAAAATACTTCAGCACGGTAATTCTTCCCGGCGGCTTTTTGAAGTTTCCGATGAATGCGGCTGCCTTCATTGGCGCGGTCGAATCCGCCGAAGCGACTGTCGATGCTTCCGCAGCGCAAAACAAATTCTACAAGGTTGCGTACGGATATTTTGATTGCTTCCATGGGGTCATCTCCACGTTGATAAATCACACTTCAATGCGTTCTTTCTTTCAAGCATACCATGTGAAAAAGAGACGGGCAAGAAAACTTTTGTTTTTTGAAAAAAGTGTTTGACAATTGAACAACATTTCGTTATAATGGACCACAATAACACCAAATGCAGTGACGGAAAGCAGTAGCGTGACCACCTGTTTTCAAGAGAGCCGCCGGTGCTGGGAGTGCGGTATACAGACCACGTGAATCTCGTTCCATAGCAGCTTTGTCGAACGCGTTTTAGGCTAGTAGGGAAAGACGGATGCCACCGTTATCAGGCGAGTACATTTGCAAAAGTGTACAAGGAGCGGTCGTCGTAGGGCGGCAAGCAGAGTGGTACCGCAGAGAGCTTTTCAGGCCTTTGTCTCTGGTGATAGGAGACATGGGCCTTTTTTTATTTTGTTTTGTTAGGGGGAGGCGTATCTGATGTTGATGACAGGCGCGGATATTTTTGCAGAAGTTTTGGTGGAACAGGACGTAGATACGCTGTTTGGCTATCCAGGCGGCGCAGTGCTGAATCTTTATGATTCACTTTACCATTACAGCGATAAAATTCATCATATTATGACCGCGCACGAGCAGGGCGCAGCGCACGCGGCAGACGGATATGCCCGTGCGACAGGCAAAACAGGCGTTGTGCTTGCCACCAGCGGACCGGGTGCTACCAATCTGGTGACCGGAATTGCTACAGCCTATATGGACAGCATTCCCATGGTGGCGATTACAGGCAATGTGGGAACGTCTTTGATTGGACGGGATAGTTTCCAGGAAGTTTACATTACCGGCATTACGATGCCCATTACCAAGCATAACTTTGTCGTGCGGAAGGTAGAAGAGCTGGCGGATATTTTGCGGGATGCGTTCCGCATTGCGCAAACGGGACGCAAAGGTCCGGTGTTGGTGGACATCCCCAAGGATGTAACTTCTGCGAAGACGGAATTCATTCCCAAGAAAGCGCAACTTCCGGTATATCATACTCAGATTGAAAAAGAAGATTTGCAGAAGGCCGCTGACATGATCAATGCGGCGGAAAAACCAGTAATTTATTTCGGCGGTGGTGTATCTGCTTCACAAGCGGGCGAAGAATTGATGCAGCTTGCCAAAAAAGCAGAAATTCCAGCGGCTTATACGATTATGGCGGCAGGCGTATTAAGTTACGGCGATCCGCTGAATTTGGGGCTTTTGGGAATGCACGGCAACCGTACAACCAACTGGGCAGTAAATGAGGCGGATTTGGTTTTGGCCATTGGTACGCGCTTTTCTGATCGGGTTGCGTTGAATCCGGATCAATTCGCAAAACGTGCAAAGATTCTTCAGATCGACATTGATCCCAGTGAAATCAATAAAAACGTTGATGTGGATCACAGCCTGGTGGGAGATGTAAAGCAGGTGCTGCAGGCGCTGCTTCCGCTGGTAAAAACGGCCAAACATCCGGATTGGATGGCGATGGTGCAGTCCTGGCAAGCACAGGACTATCACCCCAAGAACAGTACCAGCAGAATCACTCCGCACCAGCTTATCGGAAAGATTTGTGAATTGGCTGGGCCGGATGCCGTGTATGTCACCGATGTAGGCCAGCATCAGATGTGGGCGGCGCAGTATATTCGGCATGTTCGTCCGCGCAGCTTTTTGACCAGCGGTGGTCTGGGAACCATGGGCTTCGGCTATGGTGCTGCTATCGGAGCAAAAATGGCGGTAGGAGATCGCCCGGTGATTCATTTGACGGGTGACGGCTCGTTCCATATGAATTTGAACGAAGCATGCACGGCAGTCAGCTACGATTTGCCGATTATCACGGTTATCTTTAATAATACAGTGCTCGGAATGGTTCGTCAGTGGCAGACTGCATTCTACGAAAAGCGCTATTCCAGTACCGATCCCCATCGCAAGACAAATTACGTAAAGTTGGCCGAGGGATTTGGAGCCAAGGGCTATCATTGTGAGAGCATTGAGGAATTTGCGCAGGCATTTGAGCAGGCACTGAAAAGTAAATGCCCGGTGTGGATCGAGTGTGTGATCGACAAGGATGAAAAAGTTCTGCCTATGATTCCGGCGGGCGGCACCATTGAAGACATGATTATGGATTAAAGGAGGCGGCAACATGCAGAAAGAAGTTTTGAGTATTTTGGTGGATAACCATGCAGGAGTTTTGACGCGCGTCGCTTCCTTGTTCGGTCGCCGCGGTTTTAATATTGACAGTTTGACGGTGTCTACCACCGATGATCCAAAAACCTCGCGCATTACCATTGTGGTGCACGATGACGCAAAGGTTTTGGAGCAAATCATTAAGCAAACGGCTCGCCTTGAAGAAACGCAGCAAATTTTTTCTTTGGATGCATCCCACAGCCTGCTGCGGGAACTGCTTTTGGTAAAGATTGAAGCCAACGAAAAAAATCGCACGGAAGTGCGTGAGATTGCCGAAATTTACAAGGCAAAAATCATCGATTTGTCCAGAGAAAGCATGGTGATGGAGCTGACCGGTGAACCGGATAAAATTGACGGCTTTTTGGACGTGCTTTCTCCGTACAAGATCTTGGAGATGTGCCGTACCGGTGTGACGGCATTGGAGCGGGGCGGTATTCAGGAGCATCCCCGTGTTAAATAAGTATCTTCCGGCGCGGGTGACCGTGCCCTTTGGTAAAATTTTATAATAGAGGAGTAATGCATTATGATCAAGAAGTATTATGACAGCGATTGCAATCTGGGCCTGCTGGACGGCAAAACGGTAGCGGTCATCGGCTTCGGAAGCCAGGGCCACGCCCATTCCATGAACCTGGCTGAGAGCGGCGTCAATGTAGTGGTTGGCCTGCGCAAAGGCAGCGGCCACTGGGAGAAAGCTGCTAAGTTTGCCGAAACTCACGACAACTTTAAGGTGATGGAAATTGAAGAAGCGGCAAAAGCTGGCGACGTTGTTATGATGCTGGTTCCCGACGAACTGGCAGCTGACATTTACAACAAACAGGTTGCGCCCTACATGAAAGAAGGCGATGTGCTGATGTTCGCACACGGCTTCAACATTCACTTTAATTTTGTTCAGCCTGCCAAGGATCTGGATGTGATCATGGTTGCGCCGAAAGGCCCGGGCCACACGGTGCGCAGCCAGTATGTAGAGGGCAAAGGCGTGCCCAGCCTGATCGCGGTACATCAGGATTACTCCGGCAAAGCGAAAGACATTGCACTGGCTTATGCGTGCGGTATTGGCGCGGGCCGTGCAGGTATTTTGGAGACCAGCTTCCGTGAAGAGACCGAAACAGACCTGTTCGGCGAGCAGGCTGTTTTGTGTGGTGGCGTTTGCGAATTGATGCACGCTGGTTTTGATACGTTGGTTGAAGCTGGCTATGAGCCCGAGATGGCTTACTTTGAGTGCATCCATGAGATGAAGCTGATCGTGGATCTGATCAATGAAGGCGGGTTCGGAAAAATGCGGTATTCCATCTCCAATACGGCAGAATATGGTGATTACCGTACCGGTAAACGTCTGATCACGGAAGAGACTCGCAAAGAAATGAAACAGGTTCTGTCGGAGATTCAGGACGGCACCTTTGCCAGTGAATTCATGCAGGAAATGAGCCCGGCAGGCGGACGAAAAGCAAAGTTCCTGGCTACTCGTCGCCGTCAGGCAGAGCACCCGGTAGAGGGTGTCGGCGCGGAACTGCGCAAAATGATGAGCTGGCTGCACAAATAAGTACAATCAAAAAATGCGTGTCACCCTTTTCGGGCGACACGCATTTTTTAATTTGCTTCCTGAGCTTTTAATTGTTCAATAAATTGTTTCGCTGTGCGCGGGCTTCTGCCGCCGGCCCGCAGTGCAAATGCTTCGGCCTGCGTCATTAGTCTGTCTTTGGGCACATCAATGTCATACAGAAGCGCCAGGTTTTCCACAATGTGTTCATAAAGCGTTTTGTCCGGCCGGGAGAAGGTGACGGTCAGACCAAAGCGAGCGGAAAGGCTGAGCAGTTCCTGCATGGTATCTGCAAGATGAATTTCATCACCGTCCCGGTCGGCAAAACTCTCCTTAATCAAATGACGTCGGTTGGATGTAGCGTAGATTGCCAAATTTTTGCCCCGGCTGGATACGCTTCCTTCCAGGATGGCCTTGAGTGCAGCAAAATCATTATCGTTGGAAGAAAAGCTCAGGTCATCGATAAAGAGAATAAACTTTAGAGGATTAATGCTCAAACGTTCTACGATGTCAGGAATCTGATACAGCTGCGCTTTTTTTACTTCAATCAGGCGCAATCCTTCGGGAGCAAATTCGTTCGCGATGGCTTTTACCGTACTGCTTTTTCCAGTGCCGGCATCACCGTATAACAACACATTGCTGGCAGGCTTTCCAGCGAGCAGCGCACGTGTGTTGGCAATTACTTTCCCGCGTTCCTGTTCATAGCCGGACAACTCGCTGAGCGATTGCGGATCCGGGTGACGCACGGGAACCAATTCTCCTTCATGGACAGTAAAAACATGGTAACGCGCGAAAATACCGTAGCCGCGTCGGGGAAGATCTTCTAATCTCTGATGATAAGTGCCGGCAAAGTCAATGGAATGAGTGTGCCAATTTGCAAGCTTGTTTTCAAAAGGAACCTGTTCCGAAGAGAAAAAAGAAAGCTGCTGCAGGAAGGCAAGTTCCCGATCAAGGCACTGCTGCAACGCTGGATCTACGGAAGAATTCTGGCAGAAAGCACGAATGTAGAGATTTTCGTCTTCTAAAACGGCATCCATTAGGAATTGGCTCCAGTCTGTAGAACGTGCAAAAAGTTCAGCGACAAAGGAACCATAGGCGTCCGCCAGAAGAAATTTGTCGTTTGGCGAAACAGTTAAAAGAGTGTCCAGCTTTTTTAAAACAGGATTTTGAAGAAGATTTCGGAAAATGACCAGGCTGTGCAGCTGGACCGCAAGAGATTCATTGGTCATAGAAGAGCCTCTTTTCAAATTGTTTTTTTCAGTATACTGCAAAAAGAGACTTATGTGCAACGGTTTTACTTGGCAAATGAACGCCAAAGTGTTAAAATATTTTTTATATATTGCGAGAGTGGGAGTGGGAAATATGCTGACGTTGGATAAAATTTATCATGCTGCTTATGTCTTGAAAAAAATCGCACGAAAAACCGATATGATTGCCGCGCCGTTGCTGAATCAGGAAAGCAACATTTTTTTGAAAACAGAAAATTTGCAGGTAACAGGCAGTTTCAAGGTGCGCGGTGCGTATTATAAAATCAGCCAATTGAGCGAAGAGGAAAAAAGCAAAGGCGTAATTGCATCCAGCGCGGGCAACCATGCGCAGGGCGTGGCGTTGGCAGCTCAGGAGAATGGAATTCCATGCACCATTTGTATGCCTGATGGAGCCCCGATCAGCAAAGTGGAGGCCACAAAATCTTATGGTGCCAAAGTTTGCCTGGTGAAAGGCGCTTACGATGAAGCTTATGAGTACGCCTGCAAAATGCAGAAAGAAAAAGGGTATACGTTTATCCATCCTTTTGATGATGATGAAGTGATCGCAGGCCAGGGCACTGTGGGCCTTGAGATCCTGGATCAGCTTCCAGATGTAGATGTGGTGTTGGTACCGGTGGGCGGCGGCGGCCTGATCAGCGGTGTAGCTTATGCCATCAAACATCTGCGCCCTGAGTGCAAAGTGTACGGCGTGCAGGCGGCGGGCGCCCCCAGCATGAAAGATTCTCTGGAGCAGCACCAAATGCTTACACTGGATGGTGTTTCGACCTTTGCGGATGGTATTGCTGTAAAGCATCCGGGGGATTTGACGTATGAACTGGTAAGTCAATATGTGGACGGAATCGTCACTGTGACGGATGACGAAACGGCGGCAGCTGTTCTGGCTCTGATTGAACGCCAGAAGTTGATTGCAGAAGGAGCCGGAGCGGTGGCTGTGGCTGCGGCAATGTATAATAAAGTGGATATTAAGGGCAAGAAGACGGTATGTCTGCTGAGCGGCGGAAACATTGATGTAAACATTCTCAGTCGTGTAATCGCGCGCGGTTTGATGATGGCAGGGCGTTCCAGTACGCTTACCATTGCCTTGGAGGACAAGCCGGGTCAGCTGCAGGGAGTCAGCGAAGTGATCAGCCGTTGCGGCGGCAATGTGGTCAGTGTTCATTACAGTCAGGCGGATACCAACATGCGGATTACAAGCTGCTACATTCACATTGGCATGGAGACAAGAGACCATGCTCAGGTAGAACAAATCAAGCAGGAATTGTCAAAAGCGGGTTTCAATATTGTACAAACCAGCAACGGATATAATTAATCTAAAAAACCCCGGGAATATTCCCGGGATTTTTGTTATAAAGAAGAGAGAATCGTTTCTTCCAGACGCAGCATTTCCCGTGTGAAATCCTCTGCGCAAACCGCTGCGGAGTAGCAATCTTTCAGACACGTACGCGCTTGTTCGGATTCCTTGTAAAGTTTGCTGGCCTGCATAAGCAGATCGCGTGTGGCTTTTTGATTAAAACGAAGACGTTTTTTTCGCTTTTGGAACCCTTCATGATTCATAAAACGCGTAGCGTGAATGGTTCGCTGGGTCTCGAAAGAAAATGGGAGATACGGATTGGACAGGATAAAGGCCACATTTTGTTCAGGCAGAAGAAGATGGTCTATTTTTCCGTGAGGATCCAATGGACAAAAACAGGTAATGACATGATGCTGTGAGCTCAACGCGATTTGGCGGAGCTCACGCATCAGAATTCTTCCGGCTGCACCGAATGGATCGTCCAGAACGACAATGTTGGAAGCAAGTGCGGAAACCGTTTTAGTGAAGGACAAAATTCCATCGGGAGTGGTCGCACTCAGCAATCGGATATCTTCGTGGGCGCCGTTACCGCGCATGGGAAAATAACGGCGCGAAAGCGTGCGCGCAAATCGTTGTATTTTTACAGTATCAGTGCAGCAGAGGGCCGTACGTTCTGTATCTTGCAGAAGACAGGAGGCTGCGGAAAGGTAGCGAACAGCTCGTTCTGTCGCATGGCGATTTTGTTCTGAAAGTTCTGCAATCTGCCGGCGTTGGTTGGTGAGAAGCGACGAATTTAAATAAGAATAAAGTGGAACAATTTGTTCGAAAGCAGAAGGGTAATCCGGTTCCAGACAATGCGGCCCCGTCGCATCAAAGGCAGCAAACTGTAAACGCTGACAGATGACTCCATCCAAAGAAGCAGGTTGGGCTGAACAGTGAATTCGCTCAACGGTTTCTCCCTCTTCAAGCAGTTTTTGACTGATTCGGGTAAGCAGTTTTGACTTCCCGCAACCGGGACCGGATTTCAGCAAGAGTACAGTACCGTGTTCCAACTGAGGATAGGCTTTTTTAAAATAGCTGTAATATCCTGTGGGGGAAAGTGACCCCAGAAAAAAATCAAGCGCTTTTCCCTGCATTGCAAACACCCCTTTTGTTCCATTTTATGTGAGAACAAAAAGTTTGCTACAACAGAAAAGCGCTTTTCATTTACGATTGGTGTTCTGAAGAGGGAGTATCCTCGTAGGTGTGCGTGCAGACTTGCTGGATCTTTTCCCGGATAGCCACAAAATCGGCGAAGGCGAGAGGTTTGTTGCCGGGACTGCGCAGTAAGGCTGCGGGGTGCAGAGTGGCAGTGAAAAGAGTGCCGTTTTTTTCGGTCCAAGTACCATGTTCTTTCATTACACTAAAATCTGGACGAATAATTCGCTGTGCAGCAATGCGTCCCAGGCAAACAACAATTTTGGGCTGAATCAACCGAAATTGTTCCCGAAGGTATGGAATGCAGGCATCCCATTCGTTGGGCAGAGGATCGCGGTTTTGCGGGGGACGGCATTTTACAATATTGGTGATAAAAACATTTTTTTCCCGGCTCAGATGAATGGCACTGAGGTACTGGTCAAGCAGCTGTCCGGAGCGCCCCACAAAAGGCAGGCCTTGTTCGTCTTCGCGTTGGCCAGGACCTTCACCAATCAACATCACTTCTGCGTGAGGGTTGCCAGCGCCAAAAACGACATGGGTGCGCGTTTCACACAGGCCGCATTTGCGGCAGGCAAGACAAGTGTCCCGAAGCGTTTCAAAGTCCATGAAATCATCCTTTTCTAAGATCTCTTTTTAAATTATACCATATTGCCCTTGCAGTTTGAAACACAGGTTGCTAAAATAAAGATGAACCTTTAAAGGAGGATGTGTACATTATGAAAGTTATGGTAGAAACTTCTGCACGTCACGTACATGTGACAAAAGAAGATTTGGAAACGTTGTTTGGTCAGGGCTTTGAGCTGACCGTGAAAAAGGAACTGTCTCAGCCGGGCCAGTTTGCTTCCAACGAGCGTGTAACCGTGGTTGGTCCGAAGAAGACTCTGCCCAATGTGTCGATTCTGGGACCGGTTCGTTCTGCTACCCAGGTGGAACTCAGCCTGACGGATGCTCGTTCCATCGGTATTGTTGCTCCGGTGCGGGAGTCTGGAGATATCGCTGGTTCTGCTGGCTGCAAGTTGGTTGGCCCTGCTGGTGAAGTGGAAATCAAAGAAGGCGTGATCGCGGCAAAACGTCACATTCATATGACTCCGGAAGATGCGGAGAAAGCCGGCGTTAAGGATAAAGAGATTGTGAAGGTTGCTACCAGCGGCGAGGGCCGTAAGGTTGTATTTGATGATGTGGTTATTCGTGTCAGCGCAAACTTTGCAACGGCAATGCACATTGATACAGATGAGAGCAATGCGGCAGGTGGTCCCACCAGCGGCGAAATCATTCGTTGAATTATTTTTTCGAAGGCGGCAGGTTTACTGCCGCCTTTTTGTTTTATGCAGTGACAAAATGGCAGCGAAAAGGATACAGTCCGGTGACATTGCGGTGTTAGAATGCGTCTTGAGAAATAAAGGAGGGAGACGCATGACAACCGTTTTATATCATCCTGAAATAAGAAAACACAAGCAGGTTCGGATTTTTGGGAATATGTCCCGTACAACGAAAAAGACACGCAGCCGCTTCTGGCGTTTAGCCACCACGGGAATTTTGATCCTGATGCTTGGCATGGGGTTGAGCCGTTTTTTGGTTGTAGAAGGATACATGCTTGATCCGGTGAATGTTGAACCGGTTATGCAGATGCCGGAATTGCCCAATGGATGCGAAGCGGCCAGTTTGGCGTCGGTACTTCAATATTATGGTTACTCTGTGGATAAATTGGATTTAGCATATGGGTACATTCCGCGTATGGATTTTTTGGAGGAAGGCGAAACTCGGTATGGTGGGAATCCGGAAGAATATTATCCGGGTGATCCAGCAACGGGAGTGGGCTTCTATTGCTTTGCGGCTCCTTTGGCAGAAGGTGCGAATCGATATCTGCAGCAGCAAAGTAGTTCTTTGCAGGCTTATGACATTACGGGGATATCGCCGGCGGGGTTGAGAGAATATTTAGGACAGGAAATCCCTGTTATCGTTTGGATTACAATTGATGGCGAAGATCCTCGGTACAGTCACTATGCTTGGACGGATGTAAATACGGGTGAGAGTATTTTGGGACTGGCAAATGTGCATTGCGTGGTGCTGACGGCTTTGGGAGAAAGCAAGTGTATGCTGGCGGACCCTCTTGCTGGAGAAAAGGTGATGGAGAAAGATGCCTTTATAAAAATGTTCACAGCCATGGGAAGTCGTGCGGTTGTGATACATGATTGAATGCGTTTCTCTTTTCCTTGCATTTTGCGCCGGATTATATTATAATATGCTTTGTTACTGGACAGGCGAGATGTGTGCCGTCTGGTATACAGAGGGCGGGCCCTGTGCGATGGGGCTCCATGAACCATGTCAGGCGGGGAACCGAGCAGCATTAAGTGGTATGTTCTGTGCGCCGCAGGTTTCCTGTCCTCTGTATACCAGGCGGCATACTGGGCGTAGAACGCCGAGGCCTGTCTATTTTTTTACGTGCAGGGAGGTGCTGGCGTTTGTATCGTGCATTGTATCGTAAATGGCGCCCGAAAACATTTGAGGACGTAGTTGGACAAACAGAGATTACGACAGCACTGAAAAATCAAATTTTACACGATAAAGTTGGACATGCTTATATTTTTACTGGCACACGGGGAACGGGAAAGACCACTTGTGCAAAAATTTTTGCAAAAGCAGTGAACTGCCTTTCTCGTCAGAATGGAGATCCTTGCGGAGTGTGTGCTATCTGCAAAGGGATTGATGACGGCAGCGTTATGGACGTGGTAGAAATTGACGCGGCGTCCAACAATGGCGTAGACAATATCCGCGACTTGCGGGATGAAACAGCGTATACTCCCAGTGAATGCACCTACAAAGTATATATCATTGACGAGGTGCACATGCTTTCCACAGCGGCGTTTAATGCGTTGCTGAAAATTATGGAAGAACCGCCGGCACATGTCATCTTTATTCTGGCTACGACGGAAATACACAAAGTGCCCGCTACTATTTTGTCGCGCTGTCAGCGTTATGATTTTACCCGAATTTCTCCTGAGGATATTGAGGGCAGATTGCTGTATGTAGCGGAACAGGAAAAGATTCATTTGGAACCGCAAGCGGCAGCCCTGATTGCCCGTTTGGCTGACGGCGCTATGCGCGATGCTCTTTCCATTTTGGATACCTGTGCCGGGGTTACCGAAGATGTAAATGCAGATGTAGTACGGCGAATGGCCGGCGTAACGGATAAGAGTTACTTGTTTGAACTTTGCGGGGCTGTGTCTGAAAAAGATGCGGCTAAGGCTTTGGCGCTTGTGGCGCGTTTGCGCGAGAAATCCATTGATATCAAACGCCTTTGCGATGAACTGATTTTGCATTACAGAAATCTCTTGCTGGCAAACGTACAGGGCGGAGTACGTTTGTTGGTGGGCGTAAGCGAGGAAGAAGAGCAAAAATATATGGAAGCGGCTGCTTCCGTTCCGCAACCCATGGCGATCCGGGCAATTCGCCGTTTGTGTGAAGCGTTGGATAAAATGGGAAAGGGAACGGACCCGCGGATTGAACTGGAATTGGCTTTGTTTAGTCTATGCGAAGATCAACCAATCACTGTTGTACAAACGCCGATTGCGGCGACTCCGGTTCAAAGTGCACCGCAGCCCTTTGTTAGCGCGGCAGTTGCGCCTGTAGTGGCACCTTCTCCGGTTGCACCGGCGCAGCCTTCTGAATCGCAGGATTTGCCGCCATGGACTTCACCGGAACCGACTCCTGCGGTGGTGCATGCTTCTGATGAACAGCCTGTGGTTGAAGAAAAAGTAGAACTCAAAAAGAAAGCGCCTAAAAAACAGGTACTGAAGGTTCCTTTGCCGAAACTTCCAGATGGCGTAACCGAACAACCTTTTGCTCAATGGGATGAGGTTATTCAGGCTATGCAGGAAAAGGATACAATGCTGTATGTGAATATGCGCGGTACGAAAGCGTATTATGATGGCCGCAGGATCCTGATTGACGGAAGCGAGTTGTTTTTGGAGTTTATGCGCCAAAATGAGTATTCTACGGATTTGATCAAAAAGACTATTCAGGAAATTACAGGAGTTCGGTACGGAATAGGGCCTTATAAAAAGAAGGGGACAGGGCCGGAGAAAGCGAGTAATATTGCACAGCAGACACTTCAGTCTTTGGAACAACAGGGTGTCGAAGTGATATATGAAGATGAATCCATCAAAACATAAAGAAAGAGGTTATTAAAATGAAAGCAAGATTGCCCCAAGGATATGGAAAACAAAGCATGGCGCAGCTGATGCAGCAAGCACAGCAGATGCAAGAAAATGTAAAGAAAAAACAAGAGGAATTGGAGCAGACTTCGTACAGTGTAACCGCAGGCGGTGGAATGGTGGAGTTGACGATGACGGGCAACCATCAGGTGACCAGCCTGAAACTGAATCCGGATGTAGTGCAGCCGGACGACATTGAGATGCTGGAGGATCTGATTGCAGCTGCTGTGAACGAAGCAGTGCGCGTGGTAGATGAAGCAGCGGACAAGGAGATGGCGGCCCTTACGGGCGGTTTGAACATCCCTGGGCTCTGATTTTAAGGAGAAAGAAACATGGCTTATGTAGCAGCGCCGCTGGAGCGGCTGATTGAACAGTTTGCAAAATTGCCGGGCATTGGACGCAAGGGCGCTACCCGATATGCGTATCAAGTCTTGAGCATGCCCAAAGAAGATGCCTTGGAGTTTGCTAAAGCAATTGAAGAGGCGCATACCAAAGTTCGGCGCTGCAAAGTATGCCAAAATTTTACGGAAGATGAGATCTGTCCGATTTGTTCCAATGCGGGACGAGACCACAGTGTGATTTGCGTTGTGGAATCTCCACGCGATGTGACTGCGTTTGAACGCACGCGGGCGTTCCGCGGAGTATATCATGTGCTCCATGGCCTTTTGTCTCCGATGGATGGTATCACAGCGGAACAATTGTGCATTAAAGAGTTGTTGGAACGCTTAAAAGATGACAATGTGCAGGAATTGATTATGGCAACGAATTCCACCGTGGAAGGCGAGGCTACGGCAGTGTATATTGCGAAGCTTGTGAAACCGCTTGGAATGAAAGTAACTCGACTTGCGTATGGTTTGCCGGTGGGAAGCGATATTCAGTATGCGGATGAAGTAACTTTGGGTAGCTCCTTGACCAATCGAAAGGAGCTGTAACCGTTCGTGCAATTCTGCTTGACAAAAGCAGGAAGAAGGCGTATTCTTAGTAAACCATGCGGAGGTGATAAAATGGAAGTGCGTCAAAGCGCTGAGAAATTAATTGCAGAAAACAGAAAAGCGCGGCACGACTATTTTGTCATGGAAACACTGGAAGCCGGCATTGAATTGGTTGGCACAGAGGTGAAGAGTATTCGCGCGGGTACTGTGAACCTGAAAGATTCTTGGGTGGAAGTGGAAAACGGAGAACTTTTTGTTCATGGAATGCATATCAGTCCGTATGAAAAGGGAAATATTTTTAACCGTGATCCATTGCGTGAAAGAAAACTTTTAGTGCATCGACGTGAAATTCGCCATTTAGCGGATGAAAAAAAGCTGAAAGGCTATACGATTGTTCCGTTAAAGCTATACTTTAAACGTGGCAAGGTCAAGGTGGCGCTTGGGTTGTGCAAAGGTAAGAAGCTCTATGATAAGCGTGCGGATATGGCAGAGCGTGCGGCGAAGCGCGATATTGATCGTGCGTTGAAATCTCAAAATCGTTAAAAAGGGTTTTTAAAGCCCTTTTATATGGGGATGTAAAGGTTTCGACGGGGAGAGGAAAGCGAAAGCAGCGGGTAGTGGCTGAGGGACACACTATAAACTCCTTCAAAAAAATAGCTAACAACAATAAATTAGCTGTCGCTGCCTAATTAAAGGCAGCTGTTCTGCCCACTTGAGCACCGTGTGGGGCCAGGGCATCATTTAGGTGCTGAACGTGAACGGACTTAAGCTTTGCGGGCCGTCATGACTGAATGAAGCTACCAAAGTGTCGGCGTGTTTATCCGCTTGGCACCAAGGGAATGTTGTAGATAAACTGCACCCGGAGATACTAGCGTAGACTTCTTTTCGGACAGGGGTTCGACTCCCCTCATCTCCACCACAAAAAAGCCCGCAAAACTCAGGTTTTGCGGGCTTTTCATTTTTTGTTGACCACACTTTTGACCACACTCAAAATATAGAGCATATCTTTATGCCTGTTTGGATTCATCCGAAGAGGATTTCGATGTTTGTAGAAGTTTATCAAACAGACGATCAATTTCCTTGGTGGTTTCTTCAACCTCACCTTTCAAAATATGCGCGTATGTGCCGAAAGTATCCATGTTGCTGGAATGTCCCACAATGGGGCGAATACGGCCCTCCGGCATTGTTTTCACGATGCTGACAAAGGTGTGCCGCAATTCATAGGGGCTGATGTGTGGCAGATCGTGAGCCTCTAGGTATCGCTTCCACCGGCCATAGTAAGTGTGCTGGCAAGAGATTTGAAAAAGCGGTGTGTTGAAATTCAGTCGGATGCCATTCTTTTTGAGAAGGGCCATTTGAGAATGATATGCTTCCATTGCCAGAGCCGGCAGAAGAATGCAGCGCACGGCGTTTTCATTTTTTCCTTCGGTGATCTCGCCGGAAACATTGACGGAGCGCTTTAAGTGCAGCTCGTGTGTTTTCGGGTTGATATCGCCCACCCAAATTCCGGCAAGTTCACCGGGGCGCAAGCCGCAGGCAACCTGGAACCGATAGGCATAGATGGTATCATCGAAGACACGTTTGCCATAAGCTAACGTGGTGTCATCGCTGAAGAGTGTAACAAGGCTTTGTGGTTGAAGAATGGATTTTCCTTTTTTGCGTGCGTTTTTGGGAACGGATAGCTCCGGTTTCAATGTTGTGTAATTTTCGCTGCGGCACCAACGGAAGAAAAGGCCAATGGTATTGATAAGGTTTTGAATCGTCTTTTTTGAGAGCGGCAGGGAACGCGGTCGCCGCTGACGGATCTCTTTTTTCTGCGAGCCTTGGCGGTGGACGAGATTTACGAGCCGCTGCAGCTGTTCATTGGTGATTGTGTCGATGATTTTATTACCGAGAACGGGCACAATGTAGTTGGAGCCGTCGACCTCAAGGCGCTGAATAGTGGATGTACTTGCGCTGACATTTGTGGTATAATATTTTACGTATTCCGGCCATAGTTTGGCAACGGTCTTTTTTCGAATAATCAGACCATCGTCCAGCCATGCGTCTGCCTTGGCATTGGCCTCGCGTTGGCCTTTTATGCCCGGGGCAGAAGAATAGAAGCTGCGGCGCTGGCCGTTCTTCTGTACGCTGATTCTCCAGCGGTTTTGCCGGGGATTCCATACGGCTGTATTAATTCGTGTAGACATAATAAAACTCCTTTCAGGGTAAGCGAAAGAAAGCCCGCCGAAAGGAGCACAATTAGGTGGGAGCTGTGCGCCAATTTCGGCAAACAGATTCTATAAAGCGCTTCGGTGTTGCAGCACCGGGGCGTTTTTTGTTTAGTAGGGGTTAGGATAAACAGGAACAAGGGGAGCAGCCTTCGTCTAGCGCTCCTTCAAGGGATAGATAGCCGGTAATATCTTGAGGATGGTAAAAGACCATATCATCTACCATGCTGCAAGAGGCGTCATGGACGAGCATCTGTGACCAATCAGCGACGTAAGGTCCGAAAAGTACGCGATTCGGATAGATTGTGTGGAGATCCTGCACGGCCGCATAAAGTCCAGCGCTCAGCAGTTCGTCTACAGCAAGAGCTAACGGTGTATTTTCCCAAATGGCATCGTCATAACCGTTGCTATATCCGACGTTGTACCCATCGTCATACCCTTCGTTGTATCCTTCGTCATACTCATCTGCGGGCACAGTGTTTGCATAAGTTTCCGAGCATGAAACCAGAAAAATTGATAAAACCAGTGAAATGGAAAGAAGGACTTTACGCCAATGGTTCTTTTTCTGAGCAGAACTTTTGAAAAACATAATGATACCCCCGATCACTGGTATGAGATCAACATGCAGGCAACAGGCCCAGATCTTTGTAGAGCAAAAACGCCTGGAGCACATCTTCCTGCGGGACTTCCAATTCTTCCGCGATTTCGGACAGATCGTCGCCGGATTCCAACATGGTGCAGAGCGTATCCGGCGGCACGGTTTCCATCAGCGCCCTCTTTTTAACACGATACTCCATCTGCTCCCGGATGCAAAATGGGGAACAGACTTTGTAAAAGGCGCCGAGACGAAGATGCCAACGGTCATGCGCAAGGACTGAATGTTCCAGGGCGCTGTTTTCAAGTTTTGAAATTCCGATGTACCCATCCGGAGAAACAACGGACAGGCGCTCCATATCCGGGCAATCCAAAATTACAATGCCGCTGTCGGTCAGTTCCTGCCGCAGCGATTCAGCCTTTGTCATCCTGCATCTTCCTTTTATGTTCAGCTTTTGCCTTCATGAAAATTTTCAAATCGTCAATATCGCGTTCATCCAGATAGGGTTTTACTTCCCCATAAAAAGCAAAGAACTCATCCTGCAGCTCGTCCTCTTTCGAGAGGGCGAGCTGTTCTTTTTCTTCGTTACCGAGGAGATAGTCCACGGAGACACCAAAATAATCTGCGATTTTGGACAGGGTATCACCCGATGGGGTTGCTCCTGTCTTTTTCCATTTTGTAGCGGTAGCATTGCTTAGACCTATCTCAGTTGCAGCACGATTGCAGCTTATGCCTTTTTCATCACATAGCCGTTTAAATACGTCATAAAACACAAGGGTTACGCTCCTTTTTTGTGCAAAGCGTAGAACCTAACTAAATTCAGAAAACGCTATTGAATTACTAACTTAAATCAGGTAATATAGTTTTGCGACCTGAAACAAGTTAGAACAAGGCGCATCCGAAACAGTATAGGTTTCCGCTAATAATATGAGTTGCACCATTATATTATCGCGAAACCTAACCAAAGTCAACATAATAAACTAAAGGGGGTTAGTTTCGTATGCCTGCACAATGGACGGGAGAACTCGTGGGCAGAATGCACAACGCTGGAATTTCTAAAAAACAGCTTGCGGCATATATGGGGAAAAATGATAAATATGTGTCGCAAGTTCTGAATGGACATTGCGAACCCAAGCATGCTCAACAAGAGTATAATGCCGCACTCGATGAGTTAATTGCAGAGAAATCTGCACACTCAGGATAACACACATTTAGACCAATAATCGTGACAAAGAAGAAGCCCGCATGGGCGGGCAGAAAGGAGAAAATGTTGAGACAGTGGCTATTAGATATTAGAAAAGCCAAAAAATTATCGCAGGCACATATTGCACAATTATCGGGAATTACTCAAAGCGCTTATGCGCGAATAGAAATCGGAAGCAGAGATCCAAGTATTCGGGTAGCAAAGCAGATCGGTAAGATTTTAGATTTTCCGTGGACAAAATTTTTTGAATAAAAAGAGCAAGGTACCGCGAATACCTTGCTCAACTGGTAGAACTTATTTACTTTTTTTGGTTTGCGAAAGAGCGCTTCCGGCAACGGATTTACTCGTTTTGCTGTAGTTACCGCTACGTAAAATTTTACTTGCTGTGGAAGCTACTGCTTTACTGGTTTGCTTGTGGTTTGCTGAACATTTTGCCACTATCTCACCTCCCATCATTTAGTTGTATAGCGCGCGCTGAACACAATATTTTGTGCTCGTGTACCATTATATTCCAAGAAGTCATTGATAACAATACAAGGCATATTTATAGATGATTACAATTTGGTTACAGCGAATGCCAAGGGAGAATGGAGTAAACAAAAATCCCTGCAAAGGCGGGGGGAAAGGAGAAAGAAATGCAACAGCTGCAATTTGTGGAACTTCGAAAGCGGATGCTTTCGGCAGGAATCGGGAAGGTGCAGGATTTGGCGGCGTTGGCCGGAATGTCTCCCTCTACACTGGGAAACCGTATGCGCGGGGAATTTCCATTCACCGCCTGGGAAATGATTCGGATTTCTGAAGTGCTGGAGATCCCGTTGGAAGAGATGGGAGAGGTTTTCTGCGGTCAGGACATGCGGCGCGGAAAGAGTGCGGAGTTGGAGCGGGCGGCAAAACAGGCAGTTACAAAGCAACGGCGACGGGCGCATATTGAAATGAGGGAAAGAGGGCTTGGATGATGCTGAGAAGGACAGGCGCGGTTTTGCTGGCGGTGATGGGGCTGGCAGTGCTGGGCGGTGCGGAAATCTGGGGCCAGACAGCGCTGCGGTTCTGCATTGCCGGTGTTCTGTGGGGCTTGGCAGGAATTGCCGCTCAGGAAACAAAAAAAGACCGCGCGAGTGGTAGGAACACCCGCGCAGTCAGCGCAAATAAAAATATTTACATACACACTATACCACAACGAAAGGCGGGAAACAAGTGACAGACGATACATTTGAAAGCCGCCTATCGTGGGAAAAACAGGTGGAGTTCTGCTTGTTTAAGTTGAGTGAAAACGGAGCGTATCCGATTGGCCTCGGATGTGTGAGCCAGTACCAAAGCCCGGCAGAGGTCCCGCTGGAGCAGAGGGACAAGCTGCTGGGACAGTTGCGAGCAGAACGGCGGGCGCTGGAACGAATGGGATCGGAAGCCTATTTCCGGAGCGTCAAGCTGGTGGCAAAAATCAGCGCATATGACAAGGCGCTGGACAAGCTGACGGACCGGATGCTGGAAGAGAACACCGATGATGTGAGGATCACATGGGCGGATTTTCGGCACATGGTAGCACAGGCCGTGGATGAACTGGCGAAAGAGGGAAGCATATGAAGCTGACGCAGGAGCAGGCGGATGCGCTTCTGGCGGCAAGCAAGCGGCCGGGGCGCGGAGCGTACATGTACATGATAAATGCCAGCAACAGCCTGATGGCGCAGCTGATGGCACAGCGCAAGAGTGCACTGGGGATTCCGCAGCAATTTCCCATGTCGGACAAAGAGCGAATGCTGTTTGAGTGGGAACTGCTCAGCGAGGAAACGCAGCACAGGCTGTTGGGGCTTTTGGAGATTCGCAAGAGGCGCGAGCAGGACCAGAGAGAGAAACGAGCAAAAGGGCGCGGGCGAGCCGCCGGTGTGCGCGAAGAGAAAAAGGAGCAGGAAATGACGATTTATAAAAAGTTGTTGGAGCTGCGCCCGGAGTTTGAAGGGCACAGCGCCGAAGAACTGGCGAAAGACGGGATGGCGTGCCCGGAAGAGATGAGCGAGGAACTGTTTGGAGAGCGCATGTACTGCGAGGCAGAGCAAAAGACGCCGGGTGTTTGCCGGAATTGCCAGCGGCAGTTTCTGGCCGCGAGCCTTCCTGAAAGGGGGCGGCGCAGATGACGGGAGCGGGGTGTCCGACGGAAGATGTGGAACAGATCCAGCTGTTTCGCTGGGTCGAGTGGCAGGCGTGCAAGTATCCGGTGTTGGGGATGTTGTATCATGTGCCGAACGGCGGGAAGCGCGGCAAGGCGGAATCCGGGCGCTTTCGAGCCATGGGTGTGAAAGCGGGGGTGCCTGACGTGTTTTTGCCGCAGCCGATCGTGGACAAGGGCGGCGTGCTGAAATATGCGGGGCTGTACATTGAGATGAAACGTACCAAGGGCGGCACGGTAGAGCCGGAGCAAAAAGAGTGGATACGGAATCTCCGCGCCCAGGGATATGCCGTGGAAGTGTGCAGAGGCTGGGAAGTAGCGGCCGCCGTCATCATGGATTATTTGGAAGGGCGATACAGCCCGATCTATAAGGAGAGGTAAAAATGGAGTTTGGCATCAAAGTGCATCCGAAGCCGGAGCAATACTTACGGCTGGAAAAAGTGGGACGGGCACTGAAACGTCCCGTGGACAAGGCGTTTGAAAAGATTGTGAATGAAAACCTGGATAAAATCCTGGACAGTATCATCATTGAAGCGGAAGCAGGACCGAAACCCATCGACTGGGGAAGTTGGAAGGCAAGAGGATGAGCGAAAGAGGCGGCGCGGTGAACATCGTGCCGCCTTTGCAGCAGATGGCGGGGAATGCGATGGCGATCCTATTGATTTTTGCATTGACGATTACGTTTATCGCTTGGGCGTGCGTAATTGTGGGCGGAAGGAGCGAAAGGAAATGAGCATAAGGGAAAATGCGCTGGCCGAAATTGAGCGTCAGCGCTTGAAACACGAACCATACTCACCGGTCAATATGGTGGGGATGCAGCTGGTTGAAATTCTGAAGGCGTTGCCGGAACGGGCATCGGAAGTAGTGCTGGCAGATTTGTGCGCCGAGGGAATGAAGCTGGAAGACTGCGAAAAGAAAATTAAAGCATGGGCAGATGAGCACCGAAAGGGAAATGCAGTGTGTGTTCCACCGGACGTAGCGGAGCGCATTATCCGGGAATTTTATGGCATTGCAGAGATGCGCAATGAAGAACCCAAAGCGGCAGGGCTTGCAATCAACCTGGCAGACTTTTTATGAGGGGACGATGGAGTGGATAAGAAGATACTTGCTTCGCTTTCAAAGGCACGCAAGCCAAGAGAAGCACTGGCACGGATTGTGCAAAAAACATCCGGCGTCTGCATTGTGCGTGCAACGGTGCAAGAGGGCATATTGACGCTTGATGTATGGAATCAGCATGGTGTTTTGGCGGCGCGGGAATTTTTTGACGGACGCACACGCGCAGTGGGCATTCCGGGTGGAGAGTGGAACCGAAGGCAGTTGTTGAATCAAGAGGGCATTCATACGCTGCTCTGGGCGACGCCGCGGGATGCGGATAGGGTACGAGAATTTTTTCAAATACCGAACGATGTGCGGACAGAGAGCTGCGAGGAACTGATTGGTTTAGTAGAGCACGGAAAGCGCACAGACAAAGGCTTTACGGCGTCCGGCGCGTTCAATGCGGGCGGTTTGGATGCGGAGAGCCTGGCACGTGCGACCCCGCCAGAAGGATGGGAAGATTTTATGCAGAGGAATGATGTGGGGTGTACGCATATCATCACTGCAAAAAGTGCGTGGGTGTACATTCCGCTTGAGGATCGCAAGCGGCGAATGGATGAATGCATATGCTCGGCATGCGGCGCCAAATGGAACGAGGAGACGGGTTGGATGATGAATGGCAGCACGCGGGAGTGCCCGGAATGCCTTGGACAGTTCAGAGTGGTGCGAGAAACAAGCAGGCGCATCGTGGCGTATGAAGAGCGCGCCAGCTTACTGTGTTTTGACAGAGTTGGACGCACGGCGGTGGCGCACGGTTTTGAAGTTGAGTACACAATCGATTTTGAAGGGAAGGAAGCATTCACAGCGATCCCATCCAACATTTACGCATGGGGACCATACGGAAACTATGCGTATTGCAGATATGAAACATATGCGATGAACCACGCGCGATATTACTGTGACAAATGGTTTGCAGAAGAAAAAATGCGTGACGGATGGGCAACGGGGCGCCGAGCGGTGGTAATGCCGCCGGAGTGCGGAGCTCTGGAAGGAACAAAGCTTGCAAATATACGCATTGAAGCCTATGCGGACACCTTCCGATGGGTGTATCCCGTTCGGTTTGCAACGATCAGCGCAAAGACGCCGGCGCTTGAGGCAATGTGCGATGCCGGGCGCTGGAGAATGGTACAGGATGTATGTGCTGGGAATCTGCGACTGAAAGAGGGAGAGCGAAAGGCGCACCGGGCGCTAGGAATCTCAAAGCGGATGTATGAAATACTGCCGCAGGACGTGCGAGCGTCGTTTATTTCGGCGGCTTCAGTCGCCGAGAAAGACGGATGGCAAGCATCGGCAGAAGAAATCGAACTGCTGGAGGCGGTATTGAGTCGGACAGGTGGGAGGCAGTTGTGCCGTTCTCTGGGGGCCAAAAAGGCAGTGACATATCTTCAGCGCGCGGCGAGGTATGAGAAGCGAAGAAACCGAAGAACACTTCCGAAAAGCAACAAGGCCCTTTTATGCGAAGCAGCGGCAATGTGGCTCGATTATCGCAATATGGCACAGCGCCTGGAAGTCCGGATGGACACACAGGATTCAAAATATCCATACGATGTTTGGCAGCGCCATGAACGGCTTGTCGAGGAGCAAAACCGGAAGAGGCAGGAGGCAATCATTCAAAAAGAAGCGGCCAATGCTCAAAAGTTCCACGAGATGTGGGAGAAAATCAAATGGGCCGATTGGTCGCACGGGGAATTTTGCGTGATTGCAGCCAAATGCACAGCGGAACTTGTTGAAGAAGGGGCGGCACTGCATCACTGCGTGGGAGGGTACACAAGCGAAGTGCTGGAAGGGCGCGTCATTTTCTTTATCCGCCGCGCAGAAAATCCGAAGCAACCATACATGACGTTGAATCTCAATATCAAGACGGACAATGTGATTCAGCTGCACGGGTACGGGAACAACGAAACGCCCGCGGAACGGGAGCACGTCATGGCGTGGGTCAATCAATGGCTTGCCGAAGTATGGCTGCCAGGCAAAAAACGGAGAAATCTAAAAACAAGGGCCGCTTGATGCGGAGAAAGGAACGACTATGGAAGAGACGAAACTGCCGGCATTATGGCAAGAGGCGATGCAGCTGCACTCCAATATCATGGCGGCACGGGGGGCAGCCGCATCGGCATTGGTGGAATCGTGCCGGATGCTGAAGGAGATGCGTGACAAGAAATTATACACCGCACTCGGGTTCGACGATTTTGGAACATATGCGGAACAGATGGCGGGCATCAAGCAGAGGCAGACATACAACTACATCAAGGTGTACGAGCAGCTCTCGCCGAAGCTGATTACCGAGAACGCAGGAGCCGGCGTGACGAAGCTGCTTCTCTTGACGCAGGTGTCAGAGCTAGACCGGGATGAATTTGCCGCAGAACATGACCTCGCAGGGATGAGCGTCAAGGAGATCGAGGCGTTGGTCAAGGAGAAAAATGGACTGCATGAGCAGTTGTCGATGCTTGAAAACGATTTGAACGCAGCAGACGATGCAAGAGAAAAGGCGGACGCCGAAGCGGAGAGGCTGCGTGAGGAAGCAGAAGACCTCCGCAGACAGCTTGAAGCAGTGCGCCGGGAACCGATCGATGTGCCGCCGGCGCCGGATGAGGATGCGATTCGGGAAAGTGTGCGCAGAGAGCTGGAAACCGAACACAGAGCGGCGCTGGAAGCTGAGCGTGCAAACCGTGAAAAGGAACTGGACAAAGCAGTGCGCGATGCCAGGGCGGAAGAACGCGAAAAAGCAAAGGCGAAGGCGGACAAGACCACGAAGGATGCTGTGGAAAAAGCTCTTGCAAAGGCACGTGAACAGATGGAATCCGAGCACCGGGCAGACGTTGAGAAAGAGCGGGCGCTGGCCGAACAGGCAGAGGCGCGGGCAAAGGAGCTTGAAAAACGCCTTCAAATTGCAGGGGACAAGGAAACGGTCCGTTTTGCGCTGTTGTTTGAGCAGGCGCAGCGGGCGATCAACGACGCATTGGCGGTCGTGGCTCAGATACGGGGCGACGGAAACACAGAAACCGCGGAGAAGTTATCCATGGCGCTGCGCCAGATGCTGGCCAAGGCGCAAGAGCTGACAAAGGAGTGAACGAAATGGAACAGTGGATCGGAGCGTGCCGGTTTTGCGGGCAGACGTCCGGAGTGCCGGGGGAGTATGCAACACAGGCAGAGGCGGATGAGGCCGCAACGCGCAGGTGCGATTGCGATGCGGCCCAAAAAGCAAAGGCGCTTGAAATCGGAAAAATGAAGCTGCAGGAGATGTTCAGTCATGAACCGGAAGAAGTGGTGCTTCTCCTGCAAAAAATCATGACGGCGGTGGGGACCGGAGCAGTGGAAGCGGTCTCGATAAAAATAGAGGGCGGCAAGAGGTGCAAAATATCAATCAACTCAAAAGGGTATATCGATGTACAAAGAATCGATACGATGGTGAAACACGAAACCGTATAACGCGAACCCCGGCACAAATGTGCCGGGGATCCACAATTCATGCGATTGGGTGATGAGATGAAAGAAGAGATGCAGGCGGCTTTGGAGATCCTGCGCCGCGCACAGAATCCGTTTACACCGGGGAGCGCGGAACACTGGGCCTTCAATCTTATATTGGAAAGAAAGGAAGAGAAAGTGTGACAACTTTAGAACGCCGCGCACTGCTTGGCGATAAACGGGCGCAGGAAGAGTGCACCCGGCGAGGAATTATATTACCGTGCCCATTTTGCGGGAACAAAAATACCCGCATAAGCAACTGGGGAATGTTGCGGTGCTGGTGTCCTGAATGTTTGGGAAAATCAGAAGATAGTCTGCGAGAGCGTGATGCGGTAAAGCATTGGAACACCCGCCCAGCGCCGCCGATTGGACGGTGTGGAGAGTGTGGCAATGCAGGCGAATGGACAGACGATGAAGCTAATTGCCACACAAATGATGGTTGTTTTGTGGGACCAGCCGATTTTTGCAGTCAGTTTGAACCGAAAGACGGTGAATAAAATGAGCCAAGCGTTGTTGTGCGATAGATGTGGGAAGAAAATGGTTAAGTTCGTGGGGCTTCGGCTTG